>WSSedA1B2DRAFT_1000167_pt1 | contig 13312 bp, 8 predicted proteins | sample WetSurSiteA1Bulk_FD_9465 | JGI IMG/M metagenome (IMG submission 9465) | reverse complement strand
CTTTTATTTTTTAATATTCCCATCTTTTCGCAGGGCACCAGGTTATTGCGCCAACCTGCAATAAGCTCAACACATATTGCCTTTGCCTATGGAGGCGATATCTGGGTCACCGATTTGGATAATCAAAAAATCCTCCGGCTTACGAGCACCCCGGCTGTTGAAAGCAATCCCCATTTTTCCCCTGATGGGAAATGGATTGCTTTCAGCTCGAACCGGTCGGGTAACCAGGCAGTTTATATAGTACCTCTTGAAGGAGGTTCACCAAAAAGACTTACGTGGCACCCTGGTTCCTCTACGGTTTGTGGCTGGTCAACTGATGGTAAATATGTGCTTTATGGAACCTCAAGAGACAATGCACCTACCGGATTTGCCTGCTTGTGGACAGTCCCGGCTGATGGAGGGCCTTCCACAAAGGTCGTCATTATCGCGGAGGTCAGAATACACCGTTAGTTATTCTGAATCTGGCCGATCAGTCTGAAAAACTTTTACCTGATGAATCAACTATCGACATTAAGCCATTGTGGTTAGGTAACACAATCTACTTTTTATCTGACCGGGACTGGACTTCTAACATTTGGTCATATACCCCTGGCTCGGGAGAACTAAAGCAGGTCACTCACTTTACAGGATCAGATATCAAATGGCTTGGTGGCTTTGGAAACAAACTGACTTTTGAGCGCGACGGGTATTTACATATACTTGATCTTTCCTCAAATGATTCAAAGCAATTGGCAATTACCATTACCGGTGATTTTCCATGGGCTGAGCCAAAGTGGGAAGATGTAACTAAAAGCATTAGCTCCGTGTCACTTTCACCAGCCGGCAAGAGAATCATCATGGAAGCGCGAGGGGAAATATTTACTATACCTGTGGAAAACGGAGATGCAAGAAACATGACTCATACATCAGGTGCTGCTGATCATGCTCCTATATGGTCTCCCAAAGGAAATGAGGTTGCCTGGTTTTCGGATGTTGACGGGAAAGGATATGCGCTGCTTATTGCCACACAGGATGGTTTAGCCAAACCGAGGAGCATTTCAATTGGTGAATCAAAGATGGCCTGGGAACCAGCCTGGTCTCCTGACGGAAAACTAATTGCATTTGCCGATGATAAAGTCAGAATCAGGATTGTGGATGTGGTAAAAGGAACAATAAAAACTGCCGACATCGCGGGAGTCAACACTGAGAGAGGTGACATGGGGCTCATCTGGTCTCATGATTCCAGATGGCTTGCATATACAAAAACAGGAACAAATAATTTCAGGCAAATTAAAGTGTGGTCGGCTAAAAATGACAGTATTTATGCTTTAACCAATTCCTTCGCAGACTCTTTTTCTCCGGCCTGGGACAGAGATGGACACCATCTCTATTTTTTGGCAAGCACTAATCTGGGGCTTGGCTCAGGATGGGCTAATACCAGCGCAATAACCTCCGATCCGGTCTATGGGGCATATACAATCAACCTGAAAAAGGATGATCCTTCACCGTTCAAGCCCCGAAGTGATGAGGAAACCGTAACCGATGTGAAAAAACCGGAAACTGATACTAAAAAAACTACGAAGGGGAAATTGCCTGAAAAGCAGGCGGATAAGGATACCACTAAAACAGCAGCCAAAGAACCAGTACCAGTCTTGATCGACTTTAAAAATATTGAAAGGAGGACCATTGCCATACCTTTGTCAAGAGGTAATTACCGTTTAATAATTGGCGGTCCTGCAGGAACATTATTCATAGGTGAACAGAAAGAGGGTGTAAACGGTTTTGTGCTCCAGAAATTCACATTGGAAAAACGCGAAGCAAAGGAATTTGTAAGTGGTGCAAGCCAAATTTCCGTTTCAAACGATGGGAACAAATTGCTTGCAAGGATTGGCAGCGACTGGAAAATCATGAATACCGCTTCCCCTACAGGTAGTGACGGTAAAACGGTCACGATTGCTCTTAAAATGCTGCTTGACAGGTCTGCTGAGTGGAAACAGATCTTTGAAGAAGCCTGGCGCTATGAACGTGACTATTTCTATGACCCCAATATACACGGTAGAAACTGGGATGAAGTATACGAAAAATATTCTCCCTTGATTCCATATATTAAGCATCGCACCGATCTGACATACATTCTTGATCAGGTAGGTGGAGAACTTTCGGTAGGGCACAGTTTTGTATTTGGAGGTGATTATCCCGAGGTAGACAAGCCAACGGTAGGGCTGCTGGGAGCTGACTTAACAGCCGAAAACAAACACTGGAAGATAAGTCGTATATACACCACAGAAAGCTGGAATCCTGAGTTGTCAAGTCCGCTGGACAGACCAGGCATAAAAATTCAGGAAGGATATTACCTTGTGGGCATCAATGGAAGGGAAATTACTGATATGGACGATCCTTTCCAATACCTTGATGGTACTATAGATGTTCAAACCACACTTCATATCAATAAGACCCCTGATTTTGCAGGCTCATGGCAGGAGGTTGTGAAGCCAATTGCCAGCGAGTTTAATTTACGGCAGAGAGCATGGGTGGAAGATAACAGGCGCATTGTTGATAAATTATCGGATGGGCAATTAGCCTACGTATGGGTGCCAAATACAGGCAATAGTGGTTTTATCTCTTTCAACCGCTATTTCTTTGCACAGCAGGATAAAAAAGGTGCAATCATTGATGAGCGTTTTAATGGAGGCGGTTCTCTGGATGATTATATGGTTGATTTGATGAACCGAAAATTAAGGGCAGCAATTACAAACGAAGCTCCGCAGGGCACTCCATTCCGTTTGCCTGCAGGTATTCTCGGGCCAAAAGTGCTTTTGATAAATGAATTATCCGGTTCGGGAGGTGATTTTTTCCCGTGGGTATTCCGGCAGCAAAAGATAGGACCCCTGATAGGAACCCGGACCTGGGGTGGACTTGTAAAATCATCTGTACATTATGCATTAGTCGATGGAGGTGCACTTACTGCTCCTGATAATGCAGTTTTTGATCCGGTCAATAATAAATGGATAGCTGAAAATGAAGGTATTCCTCCGGATATTGAAGTACGTCAGGATGCAGTTTCACTGTCAAAAGGAAGTGATCCTCAGCTGGAGCGGGCTGTCAAAGAAACTATGAAATTGCTGGACCAGTTGGGTGAAATAAAAATAACGCCACCGCCGTATTCAACTCCGGCGAAGCATTGAAACAGGAATCTGTTTCAAATCTTAATGAACACCTGTTAGAAAGAATCAGCCCCCGGAATCAGCTCCCGGGGGCTTTTAACAGATGTTTCTCATCTGTTTCTTAAAACGCATAATACTTTCATTTAGTAGTTACATCAGGGACTGAATTATTTTCACATAACACTTGTAATCAATTTAATACAAAGGATCAGTTTCAAAAGGTCCCGAAAAATACTTCTTTCTGCTTGCAGTTGCTTTTTTTGCTGCTTTAAGATAAAGAGCCGTTGAATAAAAGGATGATTTATTTGTACGGCAGATTCATTCGCCCGCAAAGATTCTGAAAACGAGGATTATCCCTTAATAAGTCAAAAGTGGGTACTAAAAGGTAAGGCAAATTGGCATTGCGCTCCTCGTATGCCTTTTCCAGCCAGAGCATTGAATTATCAGCTTCACCAGCTAAAGCATACTGGTAGGCTATTATATAAGGAGCGATATAAATATTCTTTGACCTTTCTGCAAGAATATCTGCAAGATTTTTCTCTGCACCACGGAAACCTTCTTTTTGATAACCCTCATTTATGGCAGCAAGAATATTCGGATCAGTCCATATTTTTTTCATCATTTCTGTTGCTTCATCCTCTTTTCCGGAAAAGTAAAGCGCAGGGATAATATTTATCACTAGTCCCTGCGAAGGATCAAGTTCCATCGCTTCCCTGAATGCATTGACGGCTTCATCATATCTTCGAATAAACAACAAGTCAACTCCATAAAAAGATTTTATCTTACTATTTAATGGATCAAGGTTCAATGCAATTCCAATATGCTTCATTGCTTCCTCTGATCTTCCCAATATCATAAGGAGATGAGAGTAGGTGGAATGCGCATCTGCATTCTGTGGATTCAGTTCAATTGCTTTTCTGAATGATGCCTCACCTCCTTTCCAATCCCAGTTGGTCCAGGTTCTGATACCTCCCAGCAAATGATGAACTTCCGAATTGGTGCTGTCAAGTTCAAGAGCTCTGTTAGCAGCTGCTTCGGCTTTAGGAGCTCCATCTGACACTTTTACTATACTCATTTGTTGCAATCCGCGCCATACCCGTCCAATCCCGACATATGCAAGGGCAAATTCCGGATCTTTATCCCTGGCAATCTCAAAATACTTCAATGCCATTTCCAGGTCCTCCCTGTTTAGCTTCCTGTGGTAAAATAATCCCTTCAAGTAAGCATCGTACGCTTCCATATTTGTCGTAGGCTTTTTTTCAATAAGCCGTCTCATTTCAGGTGTTATGGCAGCTTTCAACGCTGAGGCTACAGCTTTTGCCACATCACTCTGAATAGAAAACAGATCTGAAATATCTTTATCATACGTTTCCGACCATAAATGAGAATCAGTGTTGGCATTTATAAGTTTAACCGTTATCCTTACATTATTCTCAAATTTCCTTACGCTACCCTCCATAATGGCAGAGACACTTAACAGATTGGCTATTTCCTTTAGCGAAAGTTTAGTGTTTTTAAATCTCATTGAGGATGTACGGGATTTTACATCAAGGTCTCTGATTTTACACAGACGATCCAGGATATCATCCACCAGACCATCACTGAAATATTCCTGGTCGGGATCATTACTCAGGTTTGTGAATGGTAATACGGCTACTGAAATCTTCTCTTTTGACCCAAGGATTTCGAAATTATCACGCTTGAAAATTTTAGGATAAGCAAGCGCCACTACAGCTATTATTAGAATTGCATTTAAGATATAACTTGGTCTAAATATTCTTTTGACAGGTTTCCCTTCAATCTCTTTAATCTCAATTTCTTCTGCTGATCCTGTTTTCTTGATTCCCTCAGATGTAATATCAAATATCCAGGATAAGAGAACAATTACAGGTAAGCCTATTACGAGTATTATCAGTTCCAGTGTTAAAAACCAGTCAGGAAGGCGTAACGGAACAGCGAGGTTATTAGTTACCTCAATTATAATGTAAGCGGTCGCAACATAGGTGGTGACTACACTGAAGACCTTCCGTCTCTTCAACTCCTGCCATAACCTGATCAGCTTGTTTGGACTTTCTGACATATAGGGACTTTTACGCTCCAGAACATAAAGTTAAACTATCCTAATACCAAAGTCAAGTGAGGGTCTAATTTGGGAATGCAAGATGTAAACTGCATATACGAATAAAAACCTGCCTAACCAAGGAAGTAATCAGGCAGGTTCCAAAACAAGGAAGTGGAAGTTGTTTCGTCCAGATATTATTCTGCCCTAATTAATTTTTGTACGTAATACTTCTCCTTATTTACTTGCCAATTTTCATCACAAGGCCATGTGTAGCTTGCGGTATCATTCTTCAATTCCCATAACAGTCTTCTTTTAGTCCCCACCATATTCTTATCAACACAGTATGAAAAGGTATGTTCTAACCGATTTCCATCAAGTGTATAGGTACCACCACCCCAATTATCAACAAAAGTTGTATCTCTTTTATAACGACCTGCCCAAAGGAAATTATTTTTTGTATTAATTGATATTTCACTGCCGGTGTAATCCCCCGGAAATACCCAGATCAAAGAATCTCCTTCCATAGCTTTCCAACTGACAACTTTCCAGGCACCTTCATAAGGAGACTTTATTTCCTTTTGAGTACAACTACCGATTATTAAAACAATAATCAGACTTAAATAGGTAATCTTTTTCATACGGATAGGTTTTAGTTATTAATTTATTGTGAACTGGTAATTATCGAAGTTACAACAGTAAAAAGCCAAAGTCAATTTTATTTGAGCAAAAGCCCCCGTTGCTGACTTCCGAGGGCTGACAATGTTATGCCAAAAAAAACAATAACATACAATTGAGAATAAACCAAACAATTTTAAGGTATTATACTTTTAAATTTCTAATCTTTAATGCATCTTATACCAAATCCAAAATGTTTATCATTTGCACCTCTTGATACATTAGTCCATTGGCCTGACACTCCTCTGGCCCAAGCAAATAATGTATTCTCCTCCGATGAAGTCCACCAGCTGGCTGGATTTCCCAGGTGTTCATAACCTCCACTATACCAACGATAACCATTTGGTATTGCAGAAAAACCACTACTATTAGTTCCCCCTTGGTCAGGATTAAGTTCGCAATCTGATCTGGATTGACAAAACCAATCTGAAGAAGTCTTTAGTTGTAAACCCTGGTCTGTTCCACGCTGCCCGATAGAATCAACCTGCTCCTGAGTCATTCCGAGATACATTTCTAATATTTTCCATTCATTATCTGAAGGTACGTGCCAACCTGTTGGACATAAATGNCCTGTACTTACAGCATACCAATTATAATAAAAACCATATACAGAATAGGTTGATCCGCAATAAGCACCATCCGTTAAACCTCTCCACTCTATACTTTCAGGTACATTTGGAATCGGTGTACCATCATTATATTTTGTAGTTCCAAGGTTTATTGTCATCCATAACTGATTGCCTATCTTTACTGTTGTATAGTTATTCCCGTCTAAATCAACAACTTGAGGCCCTGGATAAGCAAGCCAAAGCGTAACAGAAACTTCATTTCCATAATTCGTTCCTGCGCTATTCGTGGCAAAAGCTCTTATATAATATTTAATATTATTCTGTAATTCACTAATATAGCTTACAAAGCTACCTGTACCTCCATCATTGGCAGTATAATAATCCGTAATAGTTGGATTATTACTTGTACTCCAACAAACTCCTCTTGATGTTATTGAAGCTCCCCCATCTGACGTAATATTGCCTCCTGTAAATGCTGAATTAGTTGTTATGTTTGAAAGTGAAGTTGTAGATCAAGTGGGAATAGTTGGGGCTGTGGTAAATGTTAAATCACTCCCATAAGTAGTTCCTATGGAGTTTACTGATTTGACTCTATAATGATAAGTAGTCACTGGAGTCAGTCCTGAAATCTCTGCATTAACATTAATTATATTGTTACCTGTAACCGGGCTTTGACCTGCAGTTACTGTTCGTCCATAACTGGTTGTAAGACCGTATTCAAATGTTACCGAAGTAGAAAGATCATATGCATTGACCGTTCCATTTAAAGTTGCTCCTGAAGAGATTATGTTCGTTGCAGGTTGAGTAATGCAATCTGGAGCTTTTCCTAAAGTAGTAAAAGACAAATCAGCACCATACGCAGTACCAACTAAATTTATTGCATAGGCCCTCACATGATAAGTTGAACCTGCAGTTAATCCAGTAAGGTTGCTCGTAAATTGTCCAACACCATTGCCATCATCAGTCTTTGAATCTGATGTAGTAGGATTTTCATTTGCACCCCAACAAATCCCCCTTGCTAAGACTCCTGCTCCTCCATCAGAAGTTATAACTCCACCACTTGATGCTGAGGTTACTGTAATGTTAGAAATTGTTGAGGTTGATAAAGTAGGTAGTTCAGCTTTCTTACATGAATGTAAGATACTTGTAAAAATGACTAAACAGAGACCTGAGAGTTTAAAGAAATTTTTCAAGCTAAGTATTTCGTTAATCAAAGTTACTATTTTCCCAGGAATAGGATTATTCAAACAAAAAGCCCCGGCAACTGCTTTTTTCGCCGGGGCCGGTCGCCCTGACTTATTTAATCCCAAGTGTAGAAATTATATGCAACGGTGGGACCAGAAATAAAATTATTTCTTTAATTCATCCATTGCACGTTTTCTGACAAGTGCAAGATCAAGGCCGTTGAAGTACCACTTAGTTATCTTTTCATAAAGCTTTTGTGCGTTTAGCCTATCACCCTTTTTGTCATATGCAACGGCAGTATAATACCAGTTCATTGGGGCCTCCTGATTTGCTTTGGAATAATACTCTAAAGCTTTATCATAGTTACCTTTCTTAATTTCAACAAATCCAAACAATGAATTCATATCCATCTCTTCACCAGGATTCTTTCTGCTTTCGATTTTTTGCTTAAATATCTCTAATTCAGGCATCGCCTTATCCAATTCACCATTTGATACAAGTGTATAAACATGCCAGCCCATCGAATAAGTATTCATACTTTCCTTATCCGCTTCAGGAAGCGTAGATTTTCCCAGAAGATCAATTGCTTTTTCATAAAACTTCATTCCTTCAGCGGGATTACCTGATTCTGTATACACCCATCCTTGATTAACATAAGCCCATATTGCGTAAGGTACCAAATTCTCCTTCTCTGCCAATGCACGAACTTCAACTAAACCTGCTATGGCATTTTCGATCTTACCTTCATGCACGAAAGATATTACCTTACTGTATAAAGCAACGAATTTCCAGTCAATCACAGAGGCTTTGTCAAAAACATCCTGGTAATATTTTCTAGCTGACTCATAATCCCCTTTAAATATATAATTGTTACCTAAACCAGCGATAGAATATAAAAAAGAAGGATCTATTTCAAGCGACTTTTTATATTGTGCAATTGATTCATCAAATTTCCCCATTTTTAATAAAACAGTTGCATACGAATCGTGAGGATTTGAAATATCAGGGATCAGTTTGATTTCTATTTGAAAAGCTTTTTCTGCTTCAGGGTAATTGTTTAACATAGCCTGGCAAAACCCTATCGCATCATACCCAGGTGCAAACTTTTTATCAAGTTCAGTCGATTTAACAAAATGGGAGAGTGCAGTAGAAAAATCATTTATAGAATTATAATAACTACCCACCATTATTTGAACTCTTTTATCAGAAGGGAAAGATTTTAAAAGTTGATCGAGATATTCTTTTTGTTTCTGACCATTACCATCTGCAGATGCCTGTGAATATTGTATTTCTAACTTTTCTCCTTCAGATACTTTCCCAATAAGACTTATAGCTTTATCGAGGTCTTGTCGGAATACATTATAACCTCTTCCTGCATTTGCACGATAGAGGTAAGCCATTGCGAAGTTAGAGTCCTTCTGAATAGCTTTATCAAAAAGCAATCCTGCCCCAGGTACATCATAATTCTCAAACTTATCTCTGCCATCCAAAAAAAACTGTAGTGCTTCTTTGGATGACGTGGTAACTTGTATTTCTTTAACCTGTGCCAAAAGATTAAGTGGCACAATCATAAAAACAATCAAAACAAACAAACCATACTTATATGTTTTCATAGCGGGAAGATTTTAGTTAATAAAAAAAGCTAGATATAAGAATATGCAATATCAATTTCAGTGATTCTTATTTAATAAATTCAAATGCAAAGTCTGGTTATGAAAGTGCCCCTGATTGCAAGAAAGACCTATTAATTCAAACATCAATAACAAGAGAAAAATGACTTTTCATTTCACCTGATTGATCGATTTGAGTTTATTGACGTACCGCCCCGAAATGGGTTAGAAAAACACGATGTCTCGTGTTAGACATTAAATTATAGAGAGTAACAAAGTTACAACCCTTAATAATACAAGTCAAATATATTTTCATTTTTTAAGTTAAAAGCCAAACTCAATTTTATTTATCCGTCGTAATTAACTTCATTATCCATAAATCTTCTTGCCCATGATTCCCCGAAACATCTCCATCATTTGAGGCTGTTGCTCCTACCTGGGCTCGAATTATTTTCCCATTACGCTTATAATCAATTAAATACAGAGGCACGATTTAAACAGGTCCCGAAAAATACTCCTCTCTTCTTTCATCTTAATTCCTTATGGCCATTTTGCCACCTTTACATACTTACACCTCCCTAAAATTAGCCAATGGCTAATTTCTTAGCGGTCGGACCTCTTTTGATTAGCAACTGCCTTTTTTGCTTCTTCAAGATGAAGAAATATTGAATGCTGGTAATAGACTTTGGAGTCCCAGCACTCTTCAAGAAGCTTTAGGGCTTCATCATATTGTCCCTTTTTATATAATCCCCAGCCTTTACAATCAAGCAAATACCATTTAAGATCGGGTCTCGAGGCAAGTGCCACATCAATCAGCTCCAATCCTTCATCAACACCACGTTCTTTTTCAATCAGAAACATTGCAAGTTTATAAATCCTGTAGACATTATCAGGCTGTTTTGAGAGCTCCTGTCTCAGATACTCCTCTGCTTTAGCAAGGTTACCAGCCTCTGTGTAGAATTCAGCAGGACCTATTGAAACAAATTCTTCCGACGATGGATCTTCTTTAGTTAAAGCAAGGTATTGCTCAAAATATTTATTTGCAGCTGAAGTGTTACCTTCAGTTAAAGAAAGGATTGCTTTTTGATAAACAATCAAAGGATCGTTGGGGAAATCCTTATCTGCTTTTTTATAAAGCTTCTTTTCCTTTTTATACTGGCCGGTTTTGTGATATGATTCTCCCAGCAGTGAATAATTATAAACCCACCACGGTTTGCAGTCTAGTTTTTTATATATATCCAGGGATTTTTCGAATTCGGGAATTGCCTTTTCATACTGATATGCTCCCATGTATGCAAGGCCTATATCATAATAGGTACCCGGATAAGTTTCATCAACTTCCAGAAGCTGTCGCAGGTATTTAACCTCTTCAATCGGAGTCTCAAAAAAGAAGGCATGATTCTTATTTATTAGAATTTTCAGTTTTAAGGGCACCTGGTCTCTTCTTTTATAAGCTTTTAGCCCCCATTCTCTTGATTCCTCATACAATCCCTGATTCATGTATACAACTGAAAGCTTCAGCAATGCAAAAGTAAAGCTGGAATCTATTGCCAGTGACTTCATATACATATTCCTTGCTGTTACAAAATCTCTATTTTTACGGGCATTATCTCCATACAGGTAATATCTGTATGCTTCAGAAGAAGCTGTTGATATACGATGTTGGTCATAAACAGGAAGTTCCTTCTTCAATTTTGTTATTATCAGGTAATTCCGTACTAATACTGAAAGTGAATCTGCCATTCTGAGAATATCTTCAGGACCTCCGTCTATCTGAAAGGATTTAATGGTCTCCTTTGTTTCTGAATCAGCCAACTGGGCACCCAAACGAAGTGTACTGCCTGCCTGTTTCAGGGTACCGACAATAAAGACATCTGCCTCCAGCTTCCTGGAAATATTGCTGGCAAAGTTCGGTGTCATTGACGCATAGTTAACGGGTTCTTTCCTGTGAATAAGATAATTTATCGATTCTGTCTGCCTTATTTTCAATTCTTCTGAGTTGGTCAGGGATGTTATTAATTCATTCTGGATAGCGTCCTGCCAGATATTCAGGGTAGTATCATTTGTCATATTCCTAAATGGCATTACTGCAACAGTGATCTTCTTGTTTGAAGACATAAGTGTTTCAACAGTATTCTTTCCAGATAATCTGGGATAAATAAATATCCAGGCAATAATCAAAATCGTCAGCATGACTATCCCCGTCACTAACATATTTCTGTTTAACCCGATAGTCTTCCCAGATATTCTTTTTCCTTTTCTCTCCCTTGCTACCCTAAACGATTCCTTGTAGTGATCCTTTCCTTCTTCATTTTCTCCTTCTGAATTATGGTTGTCGAGATGTTTTAGATACCACTTGATAATTATATCAAGATTTATTAGAACCGGTTTTACTTGTTCAGGATCAAAGTCCTTAGGGTGTGTGCCAAAGGTTGACAGAGTGTTCAGTCCATGCATTGAGGCTATTATGTTGGAAGGAACCTTCTCTTCCTTTTGCAGCTTATCAATAATTCCTTTCAGAGGTTCAGTCCCTCTGGATTTTTTGAACTCGCACTCACAAAGGTTGGTAACAATGACCTCAAGGCATCTCCTTGAGTACAGTAGGGCAACATTCTCATCGTTGGTATTAATCAGAGACTTCAATTCCTTTTCCAGCGCAGGTAACTTACCTCTAAAAGATTCATACAGTTTCTCAAGTTCTTTTATTTCAGAAGACCAGATTGCCATTAGATTAGAATAGGTTAGTAGTGTATATATGTAAAATTACACTATCCTGATACCAAAGTCAAGTGACGGTATGCTATTAAAATAAAAGGCCACAGAAGCTAATTCCCTGGGGTGATGATAAGTTTCTATTATCAACCGGCTTATTAATCTTTGAGGCAACGAACAGAAAGACCAGTCCTTTTTTTCATTCCACATCCTACTCCTGCACCTGGATTTCCCCAGTCCAGTTTAAACATGGAAGCTCCTGCTGTAGAACATTCTGAGGAACTCCACCATCTTCCCATCTGGTTTACTTGCGTGGTTATAGCATAATCAGTAAGAAAATCATGGTAACCACCACCTCTGCCAGTAAAACCAGTTTCATTGGTTCCTCCTCCATCACCACTCGGCCTCCAATTTTCAAAACCAACTTCTTTAAGCTTATTGCCTGCCACACTTGCTCCTCCGGCAAACTCAATTAAGGTGGTCCACTCTTCATCAGAAGGCAGATGCCAACCTGCAGGGCATACTTTACGATCATCCATTACTGTATACCAGGTATATAATCTCCCAAAATCAGATACATACCCACTATCCAAACCAATTCCAGGCCAATGATATTTTGATGTGGGTTCATCAGGTATCATTGTAAATTCTGTTGGTGTAGACCCAATAAGGTCACCATCATTATATCTGGTTGTTTTAAGATTTTCTACCATCCAGGTTTGAGTACCAATTATAGTAGAAGTGTAAACATTTCCGTCAGCATCTTTAATAATGTTATCCTCATCCTTGCAACATGAGTGGATCAAACAAATTAATAGAATTGCTTCTGGGATTTTAATAATGCTCTTCATAACCAGAACATATTTGTACTTTTTCCTGAATCAAAGTTACGTCCTGCATAATCCAAAGTCAATTTTATTTTGATAAGGAAGTTTTAAGCAGATGGATCATCATCTGTCATACGACAGCCTTCAAGAGCTATTCCGTTAAGACATAAGCTCTCCTGACATAAAAATTATAAAGATTTAATAATCACTTTTCATGTTGTTAAAAAAATAATATTGGTATGAATTTTGCCCATTTTTATTTTGATCTAAACCTGATGCAATGAGAAAAACGTTACTCTTTCTATTGCTATTGACTTCCTTTATTGGTTGTCACAAAAATGAACCGGGATATCTTGAATATTTGGAAGCTATCGAGGGTGGATGCTTTTTGGAAAAGGGTTCATCACTAAAGAATGACCCCTTCGACAAGCCAGATACAGTGACTTATTCAGTTACCAACGACAGCCTGAACATATTTGTTGGATTTAATGCCACCTGCTGCTCGGAATATAGTGCATCATCTACTATC
>WSSedA1B2DRAFT_1000162_pt1 | contig 13465 bp, 10 predicted proteins | sample WetSurSiteA1Bulk_FD_9465 | JGI IMG/M metagenome (IMG submission 9465) | reverse complement strand
GAAGGTACATGAATGTGAATATCCCGGTTTTCGAAGACATCTTCCCTGATACCGAAAGAGGATGAATTGCTCCTGATATAACTTAAAGCCGCCTGGGCTGACTCTCTCATTACTGTCCCAAGTGAACCCGTCAGTATCAAATCCCGATGCCCCTTCATGTTTGCTGCTTCCACGAACATAATATCTCCGCCTGCATCAGTCCATACAAGGCCGGTAACTACCCCTACCCGGTTATTTTCATCTGCAACCTCAAGGTAATACCTTCTCGGTCCCAAATATCTTTCGACCAGTTCCGGTGTTACATTAATGAGGCGTACCGCATCTTTGTGGTGGACAAATTCTGTAGCTATTTTTCTGCAGATTGTCGAAATCTGTCTCTCAAGATTTCTTGTGCCAGCTTCCCTCGTATATTCATTGATGACTTTTGAGACAGCTTCAGTGCTAAATTCAGGGGGATAATCAGACAGCCCATGCTCTCTCACCTGCTTGGGAATAATATGCAAAAGGGCGATATGTGCCTTTTCATCCTCTGTGTACCCGGAGAATTCGATGACCTCCATGCGGTCTTTGAGCGGTCCCTGGATATTGTCAGCTACATTCGCTGTCACTATGAACATAACATTCGAGAGATCGAAGGGAACATCGAGGTAATGATCAAGAAAGCTGTGGTTCTGCTCAGGGTCAAGCACTTCAAGCAGGGCTGATTCGGGATCACCCTTGAAGTCCTGTCCGCCAATCTTGTCCGCTTCATCGAGCATGATGACAGGATTTGAGAACTCTGCCCTGCGTATCTCCTCTATGATGCGTCCTGGCATTGCACCTGCATAGGTTCTTCTGTGCCCTCTGATATCCGCTTCATCCTTCATCCCTCCCAGGGAAATTCTTGCAAACTTCCTTCCAAGGGCATCGGCGACGGATCTGCCTAAAGATGTTTTTCCCGTTCCCGGTGGACCTGCAAAACAGAGGACAGAACCCTTTGCAGAAACAGTCGATAATTTCTTTTCCAATGCCTGTTTCACAGTTGAACGGACTTCATCAAGCCTGAAAGGTTTTGAAATATAGTGGAATGCCCCTTTCTTAATCGCCTCAATAGCAGAGTCAACAGCAGCATAGGCAGTGATCATAATAACCTGGGTGTCCGGATATTTGTTCTTTACCTTTTCAAGCACACCGATACCGTCAATCTTTTCCATCTTCAGATCCGTCAGCACGACATCAAAAACAGAGGTTTCCAGTCTTTCAATGGCTTCAACACCGTTTGCTGCCGTAACAACATGGTAGTTTTCCTTATTAAGGATGTGCTCAACATTATTCCTGGCAATTTCTTCATCGTCGACAACAAGTATCTGGGGTTTCTTGTTCATCACAAGGATCTTCACAGCAAGATGTTCAATGATCCTCTCCTTAACATCATCCAGACCATAATGTCTTTCATTCAGAATATTCTGAGCCCTTAGGAGATCAAGGTTGTCAGCAGTCTTTTTATTCCATGGCAGGCTGACAAGGTAATCCACATAGGTAAGACTGATCGTATATTCAGCAGTCGCGGGGCTCATCCTGCACATCATATCAAGCTCTCTTTCAGCAATCTGCTTTATGCTGGAGGGCATATGCGCAGAAACAATCTTCTGCCTGAACTCATCTAAGGTTTCAAGATGCTGTTTGTCTTCGGATTTTTTAAAGATGCTCATGTTCTAAATAACCTCTGGTTAACACTATTTAACAATATACCAATTAATGATTAGTTAAGCAAATACTATACCGCTTTTTTCATGAGAAATTGTTAGACGTGCTTTCTGTTAATTTGATGTAAAAACTTCAAGACGGCATAAGTATTTAGAGTTATAAGAAAAATATGGCATTCACGTAATATTATCCTGAGAAATTCTGAAGAACTGAAGGTTGAGACTCCCCTACCCATAAAGGTTGCACAATGCAACTATCAAGCTCTTTCTGTAACATCTCTGCAACCCTATATAACTCAAGGATATTTTCTTGTTTCATATATCGCCGTTGCATATTGCAACCAGATCGTTTTCCCGGGCTGTATCGAACAATATATTTTATTATTTAATATCAATAGGTTAGCAAATTATCCCTACTGGCACGGAACTTGGTATATAGGTTAAAACAGACAAACAACCTGGAGGCGGCCTGAATAGATGGGAATAACCGAATTATTAGAACAGTTTGAAACAATGGTTTCTGATGATGATTCTAACGAAAGATACAAATTAAAAACTGCAAAGAGGGTTTTGGATAGTCGGCGTAAAGTCTTGCTTATCCTCACAGGCCAGGAAACAGACATGAAAGCAGCGAAATATGTGTTACATATCACCAGACGAATAAGTGCAGGGATTAAAATTTTGTACATTACACAGGATGGCACAGAAAAATCTTTTCTTAAGGAGTACTTGCAGAAATTGAAATCCATGGGGATCGAATTCATAGTTACACAGTGTGCAAAGTCGGTAAAGGAGACAATCTTTAAATTTATAGAGGAGGAAATAAAAAATGATATTAATTTCGTAGTCATCGATTCACAGGATTTAGGCATCCCTTCCGTAACAGATCAAAAGGTTGACATAAAAAATCTGGATAGGCTGAGATGCCCGCTGGTTCTCGTTTCCGAGACAGCAAGAATTTAAACAACATTAATTTCAGCAGGAGGTTATTATGGCTACAGATTACAGCAGGACAAGGAAGAAACCGGTATTCAGAATGCTCGCATTCGGGATTTGTTCGACAGCACTCTATGCTTTAGTCTTCTCATATCAGGGTTTCATTACGGCGTATTTCACAAGAGGTGCATTGTATGCCGCATTGCCGATTGCAACGGCATTTGCTATCTCTTTCATACATGGTAATTTCACAAGCTATTTCTGGTCTGTTTTAGGTATTGAAGCAAATAGAAAAGCTCTGAGGCCAAGGCCCGAGGTTACACGTCCTGATATGAGAGAACGCCCGCAGCCACAGCCCCGTCTAAGGGCAAAACTTTAAGAAAAGGAGGGATTAAAATGCAAGACGTAGCTCAAGAAGTAATAAAGTTTATCGATCTGAATTATGCTAATGCACTGTATTTGTTTATCGTCGGTTTTATTGGGGGACTTGTAAGCGGCTTTATCGGCTCAGGCGGCGCATTTGTCCTCACACCCGGTATGATGAGTTTAGGGGTCCCAGGACTTGTTGCAGTTGCAAGCAACATGTGCCATAAGTTCCCGAAGGCGCTTGTCGGGGCAATAAGGCGCGCCAAGTACGGCCAGGTAGATGTCAAGCTGGGAATTATCTTCGGGATATTTGCTGAGGCAGGCGTATTCTATGGAGCACATATCCAGGAAATGATAAAGCAGAGATTCGGTGATGCCGGCTCCAACCTGTATGTGAGTACAGCATTTGTTGTAATACTGGCAACAGTTGGCACTTTCGTCCTACGGGACGCAATAAAAACTTATAGATCAGGCACCACAGATAAAGAAGAGCAGGTATCGAAAATAGCCAGATGGGTACAGTCCATCAATATACCAGGAACTATGATGTATTTCAAAAGTCTGAAGGCAAGGGTATCGGTTCTCTTTATTGTACCTCTCGGGTTTGCTACAGGTATGCTGGCTGCTACTATTGCGGTGGGCGGTTTTATCGGTGTCCCCTCAATAATCTATGTCCTCGGCGCCCCAAGTCTTATGGGCTCGGCTACAGAACTCGTCGTAGCATTCGTTATGGGGCTCGGTGGTTCACTCAAATACGCATTGCACGGATTTGTTGATTTTCGCTTAACTGCAATTATTCTGGCCGGCTCTCTCTTTGGTATTCAGCTGGGAGCCATGGGTACAACGTATGTGAAGCCCTATATGATAAAGTTCGTAATGGGTGTTATTATGGTAACTGTTCTTTTCAGCAGGGCGTTCATGATACCGGTTTATCTTTCAGACCTGGGAATGATTACAACGCTGAGTGAAATGACCGTGAAGGTACTGAAGAGCACAAGTTTTGCTATCATGGTATTTGCGCTTCTTATCGGAGCATTCATTATTCTCAGAGCTATGTTCCAGGGCCGCCGTGCGGAACAGAAGTTAGTCCTGCAGGCTTCTTTGGAACAGAGTGAGGTATAGGCATGAGTATCTATAAAAAAGTTCTTATAGCAATTGATGGCTCAGAGACCAGCATGTATGCATTGCGTGAATATATCAGGTTCTCAAAAGCTGATAATCCCAGTATTTCCGTTGTGTCGGTCGTTCCTACTTATGAAGGCGACCTCGCCGCCACATGGACGAATAATATCGTAGCTTCCATAAAAAAGCAGTGTGATGTTTCCCTTTCCGAAGCCATAAAAATAGCCAAAGAAGAAGGGATCACTATTCAGGCTCTCTGTGAAGAAGGAACGATTCACGAAAAGATCGTTGACCTTGCAGATATGGAAAATTATGATCTGATAGTCATGGGTAAGAAGGGACTGAGTTTGATCGAAAGGGCCTTTGTTGGGAGTGTCACTGAAAGGGTCATCGGCTACAGCAGGCAGGATATCCTTGTTATTCCAAATGGCGCTAAAATCGGTCGCAGGAACCTCCTGGTTGCGACTGACGGCTCTGCTTACAGTGAAGCTGCTGCCCGGAAGGCTATCGAAATAGCCATGCAATCTCATGGTGAAATAAAGGCTCTCTCAGTTGTTGATGTCACCGTTGAATTTATGCTGCGAGCTCATGAGGTATACGATACGTTAGTTGCCAAGGCAAAAGGATTCAGCGATGCCATAAAGCAAAAAGCACTTGCAGCAGGCATTAAGGCTGAAGCTCTTGTCAGAGACGGTGAAGTATACCAGGTGATTATTGATGTCGCTAAAGAACAGCAGGCAGATATGATTATTATGGGAAGTCTTGGCCGGACCGGCATAAAAAGACTTCTTATGGGAAGCACAGCTGAAAGGGTGCTCGGGCATGCAACTTTTCCGGTTTTAATCGTTAAACCATAGATATTTTCATTCCTGAGGGGGATCTGCGTTAAGATCCCTCCCCTTTCTTCTGCCTAAAAGGACTTTTATTTATTTTGCCTGCCTTGTTTTATTTTTTCATTAGCTTTTTTGATCGTCTCGCTCAGTAAAGTCACATCCGCAGGTTTTTCAAGATATGCAAATGCCCCTAATTCCATGCATAATTTTTTATCTGCTTCAGAGCCCTGTCCTGTAAGGATTATAATTTCAACATGAGGCTTTGTCTGTTTTACCCTTTTTAATACTTCTATGCCGTCGATCCCCGGCATTTTAAGGTCCAGGATCATTACATCGGGCTCCTCTTCCTTTATCATTTCGAGAGCGCTTTCTCCGTCATAAGCAACTACTGAGCCTATCTCTCTTAAACGCAGCCTGTCGGATAATGTTTTTATGAACTGCCGTTCATCATCCACAAGCAGCAGCTTGGACGGCACTTCAAGATCGTACTGCCTGTAAACATCCGCCTGATAGAACTTTCCCCCGACTTTCGTTGCAACAGATTTCACCCCTGGAATAGTTCCGGCTATTGATTGCAGTTCTTTCTCCAGCTTCTCCAGCATAAGCACTTTTTTGTTTATTGTTAGGGTCACGGCCCCGGCATTCGCTTCTGCAGTTACAAAATGCCCTTCTTTGGCTAATGCGGTCTCCACTTGGGATGCGAGAAGAAAATTCTGAATGGCTTTCTCATCCCGAGCTGAAGTTTTCAGAATCTCAGTTCCCAGGTTTTTCTTTACTAAATCTGCTATTTCTTCTGGAGTCATTTTATCTGTTGGTATTACCATATCATAGGTTGAAGCGTCCCATGGATCATCTTTTTCTAAAATGCTTTTTGTCCATACAATTCTGTCCTCGTCGCTCTTATGAAGCACTTTTAGCGCTTCCCCTTCAGACATTCCGGCTGATGATGCCAGGGCAACCCTGTGCTTCATATCAGCGATGAGACATACTCTCAGAACAGTTGAAATTCCTGCTGGTATAAGAAGACTTGCGAATCCGTTGATAAGGATATTATCTTCAAAAAGCGTTTCAGCCACAGCAAGCTTGAGATAAGAGATGGAACGTTCTTTCTCATGCGTGAACTGGTTGAAAGCGGATGTTTTTGCTGAAAATGCCTTTGATACTTTGTCCTCCGAAAGCCCGGATGACCTGCTGGCTTTTGTGACAATATTTGAGTCTGTCCGATATTTATAGCCTGTTTCTTTCAGTATCTTCTCTATTACCAATTCATCATTACAATAGGTTCCTGCAAATACCGCAATAATAGACATTTTGCTCCCTCCCTGAAATATAATCTAAATTTTGCAAACAGCCATAAGCGGGCATTCTTTCTCGGGCGCCCCTTTATGTGCTGCTGAATAAATCTTACGGATAGCATTGTCACTTGTAGTATATATATGGTCATATCCGATTTTTTCCAACAGATGAGTCCGCTTAATAACTTTCATGACTGACTCATTGACTCCGCTAAAAGATATATCAATTCCAGCGCTTCTCACTCTGTCTACAAGCAACGACAATGTTTCCTCACCTGATGCATCCATTTCGTTGATCCCATTTGCAACAAGGATGATATGTTTTAGATTCTTCTTCCTCTCAATTATTGATCGTATGCTGTCTTCCAGATAGCTTGAATTTGCAAAAAACAGCGTTCCCTCAAATTGTACCATAGCAATATGTTCGCATTCCTGCAAACCATGGGTCTCCAGACAGCGCAGGGACTCGTCTTCATGTCTTGCCAACAGGGATATTTTTGGTTTCATGCTCTTATATAAGAATATCGAAATCGAAAGTACTACGCCAATCATGATGCCTTTATCCAGATGAGGGGCGAAGGCCAATGTGGCGATAAAAGATATGATAGAAATAATCCCGTCATATTTTTGGGCCTTATATGCATGCATAAACCCGGAGACGTTAATCAGACCGATAACCGCCATCATAATTACGGCCGCTAATACAGATTGTGGCAGATGATAAAGCAGAGGGGTAAAAAACAGAAGCACGATCAATACCGCCATGCCTGTAAAAACGCTTGAAAATCCGGTCAAGGCCCCTGCCTGGAAGTTAACCGCCGAACGGGAAAAAGAGCCAGAAACAGGATATCCCTTTCCTATGGCGCCTACCATATTTGCCAAGCCCTGTCCGATCAGTTCCTGGTTAGGGTCCAGTCTCTGTCCTGTCTTTCCTGCAAGTGCCTTGGCTATTGATATTGCCTCCATAAAACCAAGCAGGGTAATAATTATGGCATATGGAAGAAGATGCAGAAATACTTTAAAATCCAAAGGAGGGATTGTAAATGAAGGAAGTCCCTTTGGCACCGTCCCGATAACAGCACCGCCGCCTACCATGCGGATGGAATCTACCTTTATCGGTTTATTTCCTACATTCACTCTCCAGATCTTTCCGTCCGAGGCCACCCCCTGAGGTATTTCATCCCTCAGATAAAATTTTATTGAACCATCAGGCTGTTTTACACCTGCAAAAAACATGTCCCTCATCTCTTTCCTCATTGAAGCCTGTTTCAGTTTCAGCTCCTCCATGTTTATATTCAGTACTTCTTCATTCCTCTTCAGGTTCAGCATTTCGATCTTATCATGGTTCTTTTTTGCCTCTTCCATGAGCTTTGTATTTTCTGTGCGCTGTTTTGCGAGTTCAGAGATATCATTCATTGTTTTATTGAAACCGGTCACAAGCTCCTGCACCTTTGGAGACTCTATCTTTGCAATATCCACCCTGACATCCTTTTCGAAACCTATGCCCCATGAAATAAGAGTTGTTATGGTCACTGCGACGAGGACATTCGGTATTTTGGGATTGATCTTTTTCAAACCGAACATTATTGCAAACGCGCCAATACCCATAATAAGGCTAGGCCAATGTGTGTAATGCACAGCTGCCTGAACAACACGTATGATCGTTTCGTAATGGTGCTCTGCATCGTCCACGGAAACCCCGAACATCTTTGACAACTGAGATGTGGCAATAATGATCGCAGCCCCGTTGGTGAACCCATTCACAACAGGGTGAGACAGGAAGTTAACGACCAATCCGAGCCTGAGAACACCAAGAACAAACTGAAACATTCCTACTATCAGGGCTAATAAAATCGCATATGCTATGAAGCTTTCACTGCCGGCGGTTGCAAGAGGGGCCAAAGAAGCGTTGGTCATCAGCGAAACAACTGCGACCGGACCGGTTGCGAGCTGTCTGCTGGAGCCAAACAATGCACCGATCATCGGCGGCAAAAAAGACGCATATAATCCATAATATGGTGGCAATCCGGCCAATTGTGCATAAGCCATGGATTGAGGGATAAGAACCAGGGCTACTGTCAGGCCGGAGATTGCATCGGCTCTTAATTTGCCAAAATTATAACTTTTCAACCATTCAAGAAACGGGAAGATCCGTAACAACATAATAAACTCTCCTTTAATAATTTTATCAGGTAATTTTTTTTGCTAACAAATCTTAGAAAAGTTTAATGAAACTCCCCGCCGCAGAGACAGCGGGGTATCATAAGGTAAAAATTATTATTTAAAAAATCCCCCAAACCCCCTTTTACAAAAGGGAGTTCAAGGAATCCCCACAGCAGAGACTGTGGGGTATTAAAAATTTAATAAATTATAAATAAACTACGATGATGTAAATGTACTTAATTCACAGATTCAGTATTATACCTATTGTTTTTTTCATTTTACAATAAGGCTATTATTATTACAATAGTTATATTTTATTATGATATTATAACTAATGATAAGTTATTCTTATGATCCTCTGCATTATTTAATGCATTATTTATTTGACAACATATTTACAAAGTACTAAAGTAAAAATAATTTTATTGTAGCCGAAATCCATTCAGAGAATGGATACGGGGGACCCAGAATATGGGGCGTAGTCCTAAAGGGACAGGGCACTTCCAAGCCCGAGCCCGGCAGCTAACCTCGTAGGCATTTGGAAGGGCAATGGACAGAGACCCAAACCGCTGCCCTGCTAGCGGTTTTTTTGTTTCTCCTCCTTTGCCCTCAGAGGAGAATTTATGCCGAACAGTGAATCTCCTGTGAAGGGGATAATCAAGTCCTTAGGTCTTGTCTTTGGTGACATCGGAACAAGTCCGATTTATACCCTAACCGTTGTCTTTCTCCTGACAAATCCAAATGAATCTCATGTCCTGGGGGTTCTCTCGCTGATTTTCTGGACACTAATAATCCTGGTGACTGTGGAATATGCATGGCTTGCCATGAGCCTCGGGAAAAAGGGAGAAGGCGGCACCATAGTCCTGAAAGAAATCCTTGTGCCTTTGTTAAAGTCAGGCAGACAGGTAGCCTTTGTTACCATGCTTGCCTTTATCGGAATATCTCTCCTGATTGGAGACGGCGTAATTACACCTGCCATAAGTATACTGAGTGCAGTAGAAGGCTCGCTACTTATCCCGGGTTTTGAAAACGCAGGGCGGGGAACCCTTATATTTATTGCAGGACTGATCTCAATAATCCTCTTCTCTTTTCAGAAAAAAGGCACAGAAAAGGTTGCTAAGGCATTCGGTCCCCTGATGCTCTTATGGTTTGTATCGCTGACGGTCTCCGGATTTTTGTCTATAATCAAATTCCCTGTTGTACTGAATGCTGTAAATCCATACTATGCGGTCCATTTTCTCTATGAAAATGGCATAACCGGTTTTTTCATACTCTCTGAGGTCATTCTCTGTGCCACGGGGGGAGAAGCATTATATGCGGATATGGGCCATCTGGGAAGAGCGCCTATTCTCAAGGCGTGGTATTTTGTCTTCTTAGCCCTCGTAATCAATTATCTCGGCCAGGGCGCCTTTCTCATCGAGCATCCGGATGCAAAGAATGTGCTTTTTGAAATGATATTTCATAACGTGCGCATTCTTTATGCGCCGTTTCTTATCCTCAGTGTCATGGCTACTGTTATTGCTTCACAGGCGATGATCAGCGGTATGTTCTCGATCGTTTATCAGGGTATCACAACCCATGTCCTGCCTCTATTCAAGGTTGATTACACATCTACAGAAATGAGGTCGCAGATCTACATAGGGTTTGTTAACTGGTTTCTCCTTTTCTCTGTTTTGTTTATCATATATGAATTTAAGGAATCGAGCCGTCTTGCTGCCGCATATGGCCTTGCTGTAACAGGGACCATGACACTCACCGGGATAATGATGACCTGGATCTTTTATCTCAAAAAGAAAAAAGGACTGACATTAATTTCATTATTTGTGACATGTATTGATATCATATTTCTTCTCTCAAATGCATACAAGATACCTCATGGAGGCTACTGGTCAATCATTATCGGAGCTATTCCATTTCTTCTGATACTGCTCTACACCCGCGGACAGAAAAGGCTTTACACGGTGCTGAAACCCCTGCCGCTGACAGATTTTCTCATGCGCTATGAAATGGCATATAAAACCATGAGTAAGGTAAAGGGCACAGCTCTTTTCTTTTTGAAGGATCCGACAGAGATTCCGCCTTACATGATTCGCAGCATGTTCGTAAACCATATCCTTTATGAAGACAATATCCTGGTCTCTATCATTAAGCGGGATGATCCGTTTGGAGTTATCGGTTTTTTTAAGGCAGAACTCAGCGACGGATTACGTATCTTCGAGATCCAGTTGGGTTATATGGAGGTACCTGACATTGAGGAGATATTGCGTGAGGCCGGCATAGATGAACAGACGATCTTTTACGGACTTGAGGATATCGAAACGGATAATATTATCTGGAAATTGTATACCATAATAAAGAAATTAACTTCAACATTTGTCCAGTTCTATAAACTGCCTTCCCACAAACTCCACGGCATCATGACGAGGATCAGGATGTGAAAATGCGCTTTATCAATAACTTCAAATTGCTGTCTGTTCCTTCAGAACCGTACTCGATATCTCATCGAATACCTCGATCATCCTGACGAGTCCGACAAACTTCTTCTTGTTTTCTAAAACCGGCAGCAGAATCAGATCATGATGCAGCATGAGATAAGCTGCCTTAGTTATCGGGTCATCCGGTTCAACAAAAATCCTGGCGGGTATCATGATATCGCTCATCTGCTTTTCTGCAAGCTCTTTTGCCTCCCTTGTAAAAAGCGCGTCCCAGACAAGAGAGAGTTCGGTGTCTTTCTCTTCTCCAGGAAATGGAGCATCTTTGGGTGGATTCAAAAACCTCGGCTCAAGTCCTTTCAGAATATCCTTAAGGGTCACTGTACCCATAAGATTATATTTTTCGTCGAATACCAGTATTGCCATTGGCGCAGGTAACTTTTTTGTACTGATGAACGATACCCTGATGATCTTAATAGCCTGGCTTATCGAAAACCAGAAAGGGACATGAGGATAATCAAAGACGCCAACCATTATGTCTTTTATGTTTTTAGCAACCTGCATTTATACACTCCGCAAGTTTTGATTCTGTAATACGCATCTGATTTTTCAGACCCACTGAATTCTATACTAAACGCGCAGTTTTTTCCATAAGCTTCACAATTCACTACAATATTGTAGCATATTACAAAATTGTAGCTTAGGTCAGACTGAATTTTACTTAAATATCAATGGGTTAAGGTTGGCAGGGTTTTTGATATAAACATATCAGGTATCGACGATGGAATCTCTAACAGAAAAGGTTCAGGAGATTGAGAGAGAAGAGATAATGAATGCATTGAAAGAATGCAATTGGATTATGTCAAGAGCAGCGAGAAAATTGGGAATAACTGAAAGGGTAATCGGCTATAAGGTTAAAAAATACGATATAAGAAAAGAGGCGGGGAAAAGTAGACTGTAGAAAGCAGACAACAAACATGGTAAAACCAAATAAAAATAAAGGAGATAAAAAAATGAAAAGTTTGAGAGCTTTAAGTCTGGTTGTAGTTTTAACACTTCTGGTGTCTGTTGGCACTCTGTATGCTGAGGAACCAAAAACATCGGGATACGCATCGGTTGACGTAATGAGCAATTATGTATGGAGAGGTCAGAAGTTGAGTAACAGCGTGGTTGTTCAGCCTTCGGTTGGGATTGCTTACGGCGGTTTCGGCGCCAATCTCTGGGGTAATTTTGATACTGACAGGAATGAAACAAACACTGTCGGTGGTGGACATGGAGAAGGGACCGAAACAGATTATACACTGAACTATAGTTTTGCAGTTAACAAGTTCAATTTATCTGCCGGCTATATTTATTATGCGCTTGAAGGAGCAAATGACACGCAGGAATTATATTTATCAGTCGTATATGACACGATACTGAGACCGACACTTGCTGTATATTACGACTTTGATGAAGGCAATGGTGCATTCATAGTTGCTTCAATCGGCCACTCCTTTGAGGTGGCGAAGGGCATTAACTGGAACCTTGGCGCATCTGCAAGCTACAACATCAATAATAAGGTGATGGGCTTTGACAAAAATGGGGATGATTTTAGCAATTTCTATAATGCTGAAATCTCAACATCACTGAATATACCGGTCTGGAAGGCTATCAGCATAACACCGAAATTTGCTTATTCCTTTCCTCTGAGCAATGATGCGAAGGAGGCTATAAAGAATATCAGTGACGATGGAGACAAAGAAATATTTTACGGTGGGATTAACATAACCCTGAGCTTTTAAAGGAGGTTTAACATGAAACGATTTACTGTATTAACATTTTTGATTTTAACACTCATCAGCGGATTAGCTTTTGCAGAAGAGGCGGCGACTAACCCTCCTACCCCTCCCGCAGCGGAGCAGGCAGTGCCTGCTCCTGCTGCCACAACAGTGGAGGCAGCGCCGGCAGCGCCCAAAATTGATACAGGGGATACTGCCTGGATGATCGTGGCAACAGCTCTGGTTATGCTCATGACACTTCCCGGACTGGCGTTGTTTTACGGCGGATTAGCCAAGCGGAAAGACACGCTCAACACCATGGCTATGTCTTTTGTAACCTACTGCATAGTAAGTTTGCTCTGGGTTATGTACGGGTTTTCATTTACCTTCGGCACTGACATAGGCGGCTTCATTGGAAGTCCCGGGAAGCTGTTTCTTTCAGGCGTCGGGGTCAACAGTATCAATGACCTTGCAAAGACGATACCGGAATATATATTTGTAATCTATCAGCTCACGTTTGCGGCAATTACTGTTGCACTGGCAAGCGGTGCATATATCGAAAGGATGAAATTTTCTGCCTGGGTTATTTTCTCAGTCCTTTGGATGACTCTGGTATATGTACCTGTAGCTCATTGGGTATGGGGTGGTGGTTTCCTGGCAAAATTGGGAGCTCTTGACTTTGCAGGTGGTACTGTTGTGCATATCAATGCAGGTATCGCGGCTCTTGTCGGAGCTTTAGTCCTCGGGAAAAGGAAAGAAGCGTCCCTGAAACCCAGCAATTTGACACTTGTCATAACCGGTGCAGGCCTGCTCTGGTTCGGGTGGTTCGGATTCAACGCGGGTTCTGCATTAGCGGCAAACGGACTGGCAGGG
>WSSedA1B2DRAFT_1000161_pt1 | contig 13492 bp, 2 predicted proteins | sample WetSurSiteA1Bulk_FD_9465 | JGI IMG/M metagenome (IMG submission 9465) | reverse complement strand
TTGTATAGAATCATTAGTTACTAATAAATAATTTTGAGTTAAAACAATATTGTTAGAAGCCTGTAATTGAATAGAGCTATTAACAAGCAATATTTGATGTTGAATTAAAACTATGCCATTAGACGTTTGTATTTGCGAAGAATTGTTAATCGTTAATAAATAATTTTGAGTTAAAATAATATTATTGGAAGTTTGTAATTGAGTGGAATTACTAATTACCAAAATAAACTTTTGATTTAATACTGTATTGTCCGAAATTTGTGTTTGTGTAGAGTTATTAATTGTTAATAAATAATTTTGAGTTAGAGCAATATTATCAGAAGTTTGCGCTTGAATAATATTAGAAATAACCAAAATAGGAGTTTCGCTTCCAAAATCAATACTAAAAGCGTTTCCCGGATTTAATAATTTAATATCATGAGAGTATGCCATAATCGCACCTCCCTTTATGTTGCTAATGCGCTAGCAGACCTTCCTATATGTGTTCCATCTTGTGACGCTGAAGCAAATACAGGATAAACATTGTCGAAAATATTCATTGTGTAAGAACCGCTTGCAGTGCTTAAAGTTGAACCACTCCAATAGCCATCGGTAGTTCTATATACATCTATAACAACATTTGAACCAGAACCAGTTGGATTTGAAAATGAACCACTAACCGCAAAGGTGTTACAATGATATGTCAGATACATTTTTGACCAAAATAATGCTGCGGTTGAATAATGTATACGGTATTTTCTTGCGCTTTCAATATTCATTTGTCCTATATGTGAAGTATCTTGATTAAAACCATCAAGACCTGCTGCAATTTGATTATAGGTCGCCAGTTCTCCGTCATTGGTATGTATCCATGCGTCGATATTTCTCCAGCCGTCCCCATTAAATTCACCAACTGCTTTTTCAGAATGGATACTAATTCCGTCAGTAGCTACTCCAAATCTAGAACCAATTTCATAAGCCACACCGTTTAAAAAATATTCAACATTTGTGATTGAAGGTGCTCTTGCTGTTGAAGCCGAAACTTCATTCATAGTAGCCGCTGCACCAGAAACTATATAAGGAGTTAGACACCAAATGGTTGTGTGGTTATGGGCTATTTCTCCTTGTGGAGAAGAACCGGAAGTATAATTAATATAAGCCAAACCAACCAATGTATTAACAGTCGCAGCCGCAGCCGTATAAGTTTTAAGATTAAGAGTGCTTTTACCTCTTGTTAAAGTAAAACCTGAATTATAATCAATCCTATGGATAGTTGCATGTCCACCCGAATTAACCAAAGCGGTTAAAGTATAAGGACGTGCAGTTTGAGTACCCGCTAGAACATTAAAAGTAGCGCCACCCGCAGATTGTGAATATAATAAAATACCAGATTGTGCTAATATTGGATTAGGTTCTTCTACCCATATATCTCTCTGGAAATAATTTCCGTCCGCAGATGTGGTTGACCCAACATATCCGGGGTTTGTATCTAATGGTAATATTACCGAATTCATTACGCTGGCAGAAGTCGAATCATATTCATAAGTTACACAATATAATGCTCCGATTGTATCAAATCTTGCGTTTAAGCTAGATGCTATTTTAAAAGCACTAGCCGCACTTGCGCTGATTACATAAATGTCGGTTGTTACATTAGAACCATTTGTCCATTTTGTTAACCATGTATCATAATAAAAAGTTCCTGTACTCAAGGTTTGAGTTAAACTACATCTTGATGCACTTGTACCTGTATTTATAGTATAGGAAGCACTAAAAGTAGTAACAGCCGCACCGCCATCATTTGCATATATCTCAAACCATGTTTGTTTATAACTTTTATTATTTTCTGGAAGAAATGTGTCTAAAGCGGGGACTTGATTAGCCGGGGCACTGCCTGTTCCCGACGACCCGATTTCAATCGCCGTCGTTCCTAATAAACCACTTCCACTTTGAATTGGAACATGTACTGTTTTTACGCTTCGTGAACCAGAAGAATTATATTCATATGTCAAAATTAATTTTGCTGTTACATTTTGTACGTTGGCTGCTGTAGCGGTTGCACACGCAAAAGCCGCTTGACAAGTTTGGCTTGCACTTGCACCAAAATTAGTATTGAAATAATCAGTAACATCTCTTATTATTATTCCGGCTTCATGGTCACCTGTATTTGTTTGTGCTGTAGGGGTAAAATCTAAGTCACTTACGGCAGCGGCTCCGAGAGTAATCCCCAAGCGCCATCCTGATACGTTATAAACGGTGCTATAAGCATCCCGCCAATGACATTCCAAAATTACCGATTTAAAATTTCTCGAATCTGTTTCTGGAATTATTATACCAATCCAATCAAAGTCATTACGTGTAGATGCCGCTAATGATGTGCCCGTTGCTAAGTTTGTAATTCTGGTATTAAAAACATATTCGATGGTTTTTTCAGCATTAGCAGCCACATATACCTCCATTCTACCTTTATTATTTATGATTAATATAGAAGTGAAAAGAATCCTGTTTTTAAATAATAATTATATTATTTTTCATCTATAACAACATAATCAGTTCGAGGAGGTATAGCGAGGAATCTATCTTCTCTTTCAATTGCATAAACATGATTTTCCTTACCCATGAAAAGTGTTCTATATTCGGGTTTGATTATATAAATACATTGTTCTGTGATTTCAATGTTTATATTTTCGTGTTCAATAGTACATGCCCTATTTTCTGGCTCGATTATATAAACACGGTTCTCGTTTTCTATAAATAATATTCTATTTTCTGGCTCGACAAGTAATGCCCTATAATCAGGTACACTCGGTATACCAAAATAGATTAAAGTAATATTATTGCTAGTCTGTCTATGAATAGCATTATTAATCAATATAGCGACGGTTATAAATATAATATCGCTTGCTGTTTGTGTGTGAACAGCATCATTAATCATTAAACCATAATGTGCAAACAGCACTACTTCATCAGAAGTTTGTAGATGAATAGCATCATTCATTTCCAAAGCATTATGGAAAATAATTGTTATTTCATCTGCCGTTTGTATATGGATAGTATTATCAACCGTTATAATATAATGAGCACTTAGATTTATTCTATCTGCTATCTGTAATTGAGTTGTATTTTGAACTGTTAATATATGATGTTGTGTTAAATCAACATTATCCGCCGCCTGACCATGAATAGTATTATTTACTATTACTGTATAATGAGCGGTTAATGTTACATTTTCGGAAGTTTGTACTTGCGTCGCATTATCGGTTATTATTGCATAACGAGCAAGTAATATAATATTTTCCGTTGCCTGGACATTGGTAGAATTATTAACAGCTAATATATGATGTTGAGTTAATGCAACATTTTCCGATATTTGTACATGAATAGCATTATTTGCTGCCGCTGTATAACGAGCAAATAATATAGCATTTTCAGAAGTCTGCAATTGGGTTGCATTATTAACCGTTATTGCGTAATGGGCTAATAATATTATATTTTGAACATCTTGTGTCTGTATAGAATTCTGTATTCCCAATATATGATGTTGGGTTAGAATAATATTTTCGGCTGTTTGTATTTGGGTAGCGTTCTGTATATTCAAATATCCAATTAGATGAACAACTAAAATTGGAGTATCAACTGTTTGTATCTGAACAGCGTTTTGAATATACAAAATATAATGCTGTACTAATTCTATATTATTAGATGTTATAATCTGAACGGTATTATTTGTTGTTATCGCATAATGAGCAAACAATACAATAACTTCGGAAGTTTGTGCTTGTATTGAGTTATTAATTGATATAATATAATGAGCAAACAATACAACACTATCGGAAGTTTGTGCATGAGTTGTATCATTAACCTCTATGGTATAATGGGCTAATAATATAGTATTCTCAGAAAACTGCAATTGTATTGCGCTTGCAACAGATAAAACATGATGTTGAACTAAACTTATATTGTCAGATGTCTGTAGTTGAGTTGCGTTTACAACGGTTAGAACATAATGCTGAACTAAACTTATATTGTCAGATGTCTGTAGTTGAGTTGCGCTTGCAACAGATAAAACATGATGCTGAACTAAACTTATATTATCAGAAGTCTGTAACTGAGTTGCATTTATAATTGTTAGAGCATAATGCTGAATTAAACTTATGCTATCAGATGTTTGTATTTGTATTACATCTTGAATTGATAATACATGATGCTGTGTTAGAATAACATTTTCTGAGGTTTGCGGTTGAACACTATTATCAACAACAAGATAACCCGCCATATGTTGAATTAAAACTATATTATTAGCAAATTGTGCTTGACTGGTATTTTCTATTACTAATATATAATGTTGAATTAAAACAATATTGTCGGCTGTTTGTGGGTGGGTAGTGCTTATTATCCCTAAACCATAGTGTTGAATTAATTCTATATTTGTAGCAATTTGTGTTTGAACAGCACTGTTGACCGTTATAGTATAATGTGCTAATAATGCTATGTTCTCAGAACCTTGCAATTGCGTAACATTGTTAACTGCGAGCGCATAATGTTGTGTTAATAGAATATTTTCGCTTGTTTGTGCTTGATTCGAATTATCAATTGCTAAAATATAATGTTGCGTTAATATAACATTATCTGCTGTTTGGTTGTGGCTTGTATCATTAACAGATAAACTATAATATCCACCATAGCTTAATGTTACATTATTAGCTGTCTGAACTTGAATAACATCATTAACCGCTAAACTATAATGAGGTAATAATGTTATATTATCCGCAGTTTGAGCATGGAAACTATCTTGTACAAATAATACAAGAGGATGGTAAATAAGGTGTAAATGTTTCGATACTTCTAATGGGAAATACAATCCCGGCATACCAAAAAAGCCGAAGTATTGATTTGTCAAGATATAATCACTTAATATTATGGCTACTTCATAAGTAAATTGCTCTTGAATTGCGTCATTTACAGCTATTATTTGTATTAAACTAACATGTATATTGTCTGATGTTTGTAATTGAGAACTATTATTGATAGACAATACATGGTGTTGTATCAATTCAACATTGTTTGAAGTTTGTGTATGGCTAGCATCTTGAACTATTAAATATCCATACATATGCTGAATTAATTCTATATTTTCAACGATTTGTAATTGAGTAGCATTTATGATTACTAGATTATAGTGTTGAATTAATTCTATATTTTCAGCAATTTGTGATTGAATAACATTATTAACCGTTATAGTATAGTGTGCACTCAATACAAGATTATCACTGTTTTGAGATTGAGTAGCAGCGTTAACACTTAGAACTTGATGTTGCACCAACACAATATCGTCACTGATTTGTAACTGAATAACATTTTGTACAGTTAAAATACCATACATGTGACCAATTAAGTCTATATTGTCACTTGTTTGCAGTTGTGTTGCATTGTTTATTGCTAATATTTGATGTTGAGTTAATACAATGTTATCACTGATTTGTGACTGAGTTGTATTATTGATTAACAATACTTGATGCTGTATTAATATTACATTATCGCTGGTTTGTGTTTGTGTTGCACTATTAACAACAACGGTATAATGCGCTGTTAATACTATGCTATCGCTCGTTTGTACGTGGGTCGTATTATTGACTGTTAAAACGTGGTGTTGAGTAAGTACAACATTTTCACTCGTTTGTACTTGGCTCGAATCATTGATTGTTAGAACATAATGTTGAGTTAGTACAACGTTGTCTGTTACTTGACCCTGGGTTGCATCATTTATTGCTATAGCATAATGAGCAAGTAATATAACATTATCTGCTGTTTGATGAAGAATTAGTCTAGCTATTGATTCATCTAACGCAATCTTCCCACCATTTTCTTGTAATAAGTATGCTGTGTTTTCAAGAAGCAGGGATTCATAAGAACCTATAATCACCAATACAAAGTGAGGTACTGTTGCTGTTAATGTTATATCTTCATTGGTTTGTATTTGAGTGGCACTATTAACCTGTAAGGTATAATGCCCTTGATAATTTAATGTGACCTTATCGCTAGTTTGTACTTGAATGGTGTTATCAATTACCAATATTTGATGTTGAGTTAGTGTTATGACATCACTGGTTTGTAATTGAATAGCGTCATTGACCGTAAGTACATGATGTTGGGTTAGAACTGTGTTTTCACTAGTTTGTCCATGAGTAGCATTATCAATTGCTATCGCATAGTGAGCGTATAATGTAACATTATCGCTTGTTTGTGTTTGTACAGTGTCTTGTACAATAATATTTTGATGTTGAACAAGGATTATATTTTCTGCTATTTGAGATTGAATTGCATTATTAACTGTTATTATATAATGAGCACTTAATACCAGATTTTCAGAAATCTGTATTTGGGCAGAATTATTAACATATAATACTTGATGTTGCGTTAAAACAACATTTTCGCTGGTCTGAGATTGAGTGGCATTATTAACGATAATACTATAATGTGCAAATAATGTTATATTTTCAGAAGTCTGAATTTGCGTGGCATTATTAATTACTAATATTTGATGTTGGATTAATATTATGCCATCACTGGTTTGTAACTGTGTAGCATCATTAATTACTAGTATATAATGCTGAGTTAAAATTATATTTTCAGATGTTTGTAGCTGAGTAACATTATTAATAGTTAAAATATAATGCTGAGTTAGAGCTACATTTTCAGAAGTCTGCAATTGTATAGAATTATCAATAACTAAAACTTGATGTTGAATCAAAACTATATTTTCAGAAGTCTGATTTTGTATAGCGTCCTCAACAACCAATACATAATGTTGGGATGAAGATATAGTATCGGCAACTTGTAATTGTGTAGCATCATTAATTGCTAATACTTGATGTTGAGTTAAAGCAACATTTTCACTATTTTGTGCCTGTATTGCCCCGCCGATTGTTAATACATAATGTTGAGTTAATATTACATTTTCTGCGGTTTGTGCTTGGGTAACATTGCTAACTACTAATACATAATTTTGTGTTAAAACAACACTTCCGACAACTTGCGTTTGAGTCGCATCGCTAATAGTCAATACTTGGTGTTGAGTTAATACAACATTTTCCGTTATTTGTGTTTGAGTTGCATTATTAATAATTAAAACTTGATGTTGAATTAATATTACTGCATCGGCAATCTGTGCTTGGATAACATTATTGATTATTAATATCTGGTGTTGGGTTAAAATTATATTATCTGCTACTTGGATTTGCGCCGCATTATTAATAACTAAAATTTGATGTTGAGTTAAGCTTATATTCTCAGCAGTTTGCAGTTGAGTAGTATTATTGATAACTAAAATTTGATGTTGAATTAAAACAATATTCTCAACAGTTTGCGTTTGTGTTACATTATTAACAACCAAGATTTGATGTTGCGTTAATATAACTGTATCAGAAACTTGTGCCTGTGTAGCATTATTAATTACTAATACATTATGCTGAATTAAGTTTATATTATCGGATGTTTGTGCTTGGGTTGCATTACTGACTATTAATATCTGATGTTGAGTTAGAATTATATTCTCAGAAATCTGTGCTTGAGTCGCATTATTAATAGTTAATATTTGGTGTTGGGTTAAAACTATTGTATCAACGGTTTGAGTTTGTGTAACAGAATTAATTACCAATAATTGATGTTGAGTTAAAACTACATTATTTGCGGTTTGGGCTTGAATTGTACCATCAACTACTAATACATAGTGTTGTGTTAGAACTACATTTTCTACCGTTTGAAGTTGCGTTGCATTATTAACTGTTACAATATAATTTTGTATTAATGTTATATTATCAGAGGTCTGAACATGAATGGCATCGTTGACTAAAATTTCTGCCTCGGCAGAATGATATATAAGTGTAAGATTACTGGATGCCTCATAAGGGAAGTAATCTAACGGAATACCAAATTTACCAAAATATTGACTTGTTAAGATATAATCCGTAAAGCTTACAGCAACTTCTACCGTGATTTGTGCATGTAAGGTATTATTGATACTCAACGCATAATTTTCAGTTAGAATTATATTCTGAACGGTTTGTGTTTGAGTCGCACTACTAACTATAATATTATAAAAACCAGCATAAATAAGGGTTATCTTATCAGAAGTTTGTGCTTGCGTAGCATTATTAACAATTAAAATCTGATGTTGGGTTAGAGCGATAGTGTCAGATGTTTGTGTTTGAATTACGGTCCCAACAACTAATACATAATGTTGTGTTAATATAATATTATTGCTGGTTTGGGCTTGCGTAACATTATTAACCAATGCCAAAATATAATGTTGCGTTAATATTACATTATCTACAGCTTGTGCTTGAGTTGTATTTTGTGAAACTATAGCATAATGAGCATTTAATACTACGTTTTCGCTGGTTTGAGCTTGAATAACATTTCCAACCACCAAAATCTGATGTTGGGTTAGTACTATATTCTCTGATGTTTGTAATTGAGTAGAACCAACAACCACCAAAATCTGATGTTGGGTTAAAGTTACTTTATCAGATGCTTGTAATTGAGTAGCACCAGCAATAACTAAAATCTGATGTTGCGTTAATGTTATTTTATCCGCAGTTTGCGTTTGGTTTATACCATTAACAATCAAGATTTGATGTTGGGTTAGGGCTACATTGTCTGATGCTTGTGTTTGAGAAGCGTTTCCAACCACCAAGACTTGATGTTGAGTTAAATTTACATTGTCCGCTGTTTGTAATTGAATAGCACTATTAACAACCAAGGCTTGATGTTGAGTAAGACTTATATTGTCCGTTGTTTGTAATTGAATAGCGCCAGCAACAACCAAGGCTTGATGTTGTGTTAAGGTTATATTGTCTGATATTTGAAGTTGAGCAACACTACTAACAACTAAGACTTGATGTTGAGTCAAACTTATATTATCTGATGTTTGAAGTTGAGTAGCTGTACCAATTGTCAAAAGATAATGTTGGGTTAATGCTACATTATCGCTTGTTTGCGCATGTGTTGCATTATTAACTATTATTTGACGTACAACTAATAGAATTTTATCAGAAGTTTGGGCTTGTACAGCATCATTGATTGCCAAAACCCGATGTTGCGTTAGTGCTACACTATCGCCTGTTTGCGTATGTGTTGCGCTATTAACTATTATTTGATGTACAACTAATAGAATTTTATTGGAAGTTTGTGCTTGTACAGCATCAGCAAGTACTAAAATTTGATGTTGAGTTAAGGTTATTTTATCCGAAGTTTGTGTTTGTGTAGCAATATTAACTACTAATACTTGATGTTGTGTTAAAGCTATATTATCAGAAGTCTGCGCTTGTGTAGCAATATTAACTACCAATAGTTGATGTTGTGTTAATATTACACTACCAGAAGTCTGTAGTTGGGTAGCTGTCCCGATTGTTAGAACATAATGTTGAGTTAATACTACATTATCCGCTGTTTGCGTTTGTGTAGCATCTTTAACAACCAGAATATTATGTTGAGTTAATGTAATTTTGTCGGCTGTCTGCGCTTGTGTAGCATTATTAGAAATTAAACTATAATGTTGAGTTAATACAACATTATCTGCTGTTTGAAGTTGTATTGCTATATTAACGATTAATGCATAATGTTGAGTTAACGCAATATTGTTTGCTGTTTGAGCTTGTGTTGCAATATTGGTTACTAATACATAATGTTGGGTTAATGTGACTTTATCAGAAGTTTGCGCTTGTGTAGCATCGCTAATAGTTAATAAATGATGTTGAGTTAATGTGATTTTATCGGCTGTTTGTGATTGTGTAGCGCTTCCAACAATTAAAGCATAATGTTGAGTTAATATTACATTATCTGAAGTCTGTGCTTGTGTAGCACCATTAATAGTCAAAAGATAATGTTGAGCTAAAACTATATTATCAGATGTTTGTAAATGAATACTATCGCTGAGTACTAAAGGTGGACCCACATGAGATGTTAATGTAATATTATCGGATGTTTGTAATTGATATGCATAATCAATACGACGTAATTTACTGAGTATCTGTCCAAAAGCTGCGACAAGTGTGCCCCAATCTTCACCAGTACCAAAAGTCCAACTTTGAGTATAAGTACCTGCGGTTTCTTTTAAATCATACTGAGAACCTTCACCCCATGCACCATTGTCTCTATTATAAATTATACTACCGCTTTGAGCAGTTGGGTTCCAGTTTTGCGCACCATTGGCAACATTTGAAAAGATAACTGTACTTCCTGCTGTGGTAGTAATAGGAACATAAGGATTAGTTGTAGCACCTGTATTTGCACTACCCGCTGTTGCGTTTAATACAGATAAATAACCTGTGGCTGCATTAGCGGAAGCCATATCAACACTTACCTGCAATGTACCGGAGTTCGGTACTTCTACCCAAGAACCGCTTGCGGGAGGGGTTAAAAATAAATACCATAATTCAGCAGATGCTTCACCCGAACTTGCCCCATATCTTTGTGTATCTGCTTGTGTTAATGGACTTCCAGCAAAAGTAGGTGAACCACCGCCTCTTGCGGTAGTACCTGCATATGCAAGCATTAATACCATTACTGTAGCACTATCCCCCGGCAAGAAAGAACCGCTTAACGGGTTGGTATTAAGAGTTGTACCTGTAATAGGAGGAATTCTACCAAAATTACCAATGGTATAAGTTCCTTCCACAGGAATAAAATCATAAGCAGTTAATATTATATCGCCAGAAGTTTGTAATTGAGTTGCATCGTTTATTGTTAAAACAGCATGATAGGTTAAAATCGTATTGTCAGAAGTTTGTGTTTGAATAGTGTTGCTTACTATCAAATTATACTTTTGAGATAAAGCTAAACCATCGGCTGCTTGTAATTGTATGGCAGTACCAACCACCAGTATTTGATGTTGGGTTAAAGAAACAGTGTCCGATGCTTGTGTTTGTGTTGCGATGTTGACCGTTAAAGTAGCTGTTGGTAAATATGCGGTTAATGTTACTTTATCTGATGTTTGTATGTGACTAGCAGATGCAGATGTTATTGCATAATGTTGAGATAATACTACGCTATCAGAATTTTGTAATTGACTGGCAGACGCAGAAGTTAACGTATAATGTTGAGTTAATGTTACTTTATCGGAAGTCTGTAATTGGCTAGCCGAACCAGAAACTAATATTTGATGCTGAGTTAATGCAACGATATCTGATGTTTGTATATGGCTAGCAGATGCAGAAGTTATTGCATAATGTTGAGTTAATGTTACCTTATCCGAACTTTGTAATTGACTGGCTGATGCGGATGTTATTGCGTAATGCTGAGATAATGCAACAACATCGGACGTTTGCAATTGAGTAGCAATACCGACTACTAAAATTTGATGTTGAGTTAATGCAACAATCCCGGATGTTTGTGCTTGAGCAGCAGAATTAACCGTTAAACTTGCTGCACCAGCATGATATGTGAGAGTTAATGCTTGAGTAATATTTCCAACAGCAAAATCATCATATGAAACAGTGGGAACCGCTGCCGCTTTATAAAAATGTATTTCTATATCACCACTATTAAGAGACGCAGTATTGTTTCCAGAAAGCAATGCTTCCCAACCAGAACCTCGGTCAATATAAAGAGTATAATCACCATTGCTTTGATGGCGCACACCGAACTTTATACTCGTCCTGCTTGACCAAGAAACTGCACCATAATCTTGTACTAAAACACTGCCTTCTCTATAAAGAGCAAAGTGGGTACAGCCCGTATCTTTAGGAGCTTGTAAATAAATCTCGTAAAATGTGCTACCATTAATAGCATAATATAAATAAGCAGCTTCTCCTGAAGCACTGGATAAATCATCCAAAGTAATATAAGCATCGATTGCGGGTCCAAAACTTGTAGGATTCCAAATAAGCTCCGTTGTACCAGCGCTACTTGTAATTAATTTATTACTTGAAATAGAAGGTGTACCAGCGTTTATTGTCCAATTACTACCCAAACTTGCCCTATTAAAATCATCAAGAACAGCTACACTAGGAAAAGTAGCAAGCCCTCCTCCTAAATGGGAGTGAGTAGCGCTATTAACCAGTAAAACACCGTGATAGGTTAAAGTAATATTATCGGATGTTTGTGCTTGTGTAGCAGTAGCAACTGTTAATGTAGCTGAACCAGACGCAGTAGCACCTATTGCCAAATAAGTAACCCAACTGCCCACAGAAGGTTCGGTATCATCCATGATGAATTTGAAACCTGTACTGTTAATTTCAGTGATATCTGCTAAAGCTTGAATGGCATCGTCTGCTACGTGTGCATAAAATGCACTGGTATAGTGACCAACAGCAGTTTCACTATCCAACAGGTTGTCCTCATCTGACCAAGCTTGTACTTCTCTGTTGCTTGTAGATGTTGCTGCGCCAATACTCAACCTGTTGTGGTCTGTATAACTACCTTGTGAGGGAAGTGCTCTATTGGCACTTGCAAATAAAAGAGCGGTTGACTGAAAGCCAACTGTCTCTGAAGTTTCAGTAGAATCAGTACGGGTCGTAATATCTCCAACCGAATATTGTCCACCTTTTAAAGAAATTAAATAAACTTTACGTGCGCTTGTACCAGTTATGTGATTTAAACGTATACCGTCTGAAATAAAACTTACAAATGCATCTACATCTGTATATAATCTGGAAGCTATAACTTCACCATTATAACCATAACCTCTAGTATCCATTGTAGCTTGTGCATCGAAAGAAACACCAGATACAACACCTTGATTGCTTGCGCCTGTTGCCATACCCAAGAAAAAGTTAGCATCATTACCGCCGGTATTATCAACTGATGAAGCATAACCAGCAATAATACATGCGTCAGGTTGAAAACCTACCCCGGTAATATCATAGTTTCCAGTGGTGGTAGCGGTAGTAATAACATTAATAGCCGTATTGGTTATATCTGTACCACCAATAGCTAAATAACTTATTCTGGCTGCAATAGTATATTGGTCTGCATAAGTAATGGTGAAACCATCGGCATCCATAGAGCAAGCATTACAATACCCGTCGGTTACTGTAGCTGCGGATTGTACAGTCAATAAGCGGATTGAATATTGTGTTTCACTTGTATCACTAGCTGCCGAACCATCAAGCGAAAAATCACTTACGGTAAAAAATGTGGTACCATTTGCCGCACCAAATCCGGACATGATATTTGCGGCAGTAACACCTTCTCCCGCTGTAGTTCTACCACCCCAAAAGAACAACACTATTTTTGGTTGAAAACCTAAACCAGTAATAGGAGTTGTCTGTCCTGATGTTTTGCTTGTATCAATAGTAAAATTGCCAACTTTAGAATACATTGTCATATTACCACCTCTTAATATTAAGGTGATAATATGGATATAACATCATGACCACCAAAAGAGTAGGTGGGCTACGTGCTGTTAATAGTATATTATCAAAAATTTTTGTTTGTTCGATATATTGTATTGCTAAAGGATAATTCACTTTATGAATAACTATTTTTATTATATCAGAAACATGTTTATGTG
>WSSedA1B2DRAFT_1000158_pt1 | contig 13630 bp, 9 predicted proteins | sample WetSurSiteA1Bulk_FD_9465 | JGI IMG/M metagenome (IMG submission 9465) | reverse complement strand
AAGCTCGAGGATTTTATCAGTGACAAAGAGAGTCCTTCGCCATATGCTGATACAGAAAGAAACAATGTAACCGAGCATATATTGAGGGTACTCAATACTCTGACCCCAAGGGAAGAGCAGGTAATAAGAATGAGGTTTGGTATAGGATTTGATAAAGACCACACCCTCGAAGAAGTAGGCAGGCACTTTTCTATTACACGTGAAAGAGTAAGGCAGATAGAGGCAAAAGCACTCAGAAAACTGAAACATCCAAACAGGCGGAGTGCATTGAAGATCTTGACAGGGTAGAACCAAATCTTTCAGGATTTGGTTCTTTGCTCTTCGTTCTTTATTTCTGGTAAAATCCAGCATGTTTCTGCAGCAACTGATCAATGGTCTTACCGTCGGCAGTGTTTATGCGCTTATTGCTCTCGGTTATTCCATGGTCTATGGCATACTTGAACTTATCAATTTTGCCCACGGTGAGATTTACATGCTCGGTGCATATCTCGGGATTATCTTTCTTGCATTTTTTACTGCTATCGGTCTGACAGCCTACAATCTTCCCCTTGCCTTAATACTGACTTTTGTATTGTCAATAATATTCTGCTCTTCTTACGGATTTACCATCGAAAAAATAGCATATAAACCGCTGAGGAATGCTCCCCGGTTGAGTCCGCTCATAAGCGCTATCGGGGTTTCCATATTCCTGCAGAATTATGTGATGCTCACACAGGGAGCTACAGACAAGGTTTTCCCGGCCCTCTTTGGGGTTGCCGGATTTCAATTCATGTCAGTCAGGATGACCTATCTGCAACTTTTCATAATACTCTCATCAATAGTCCTGACGATCACGCTTCGTCTGTTTGTGAGAAAAACAAGGATGGGGAAGGCAATGAGAGCGGTTGCACAGGATAAGACAATGGCCTCACTCGTCGGCATAAACATCGATACTATAATCTCATTAACATTCATCATAGGCTCAGGTCTTGCAGCTGTTGCCGGACTCATGGTCGCAATGTACTATGGACTTGTGAACTATTCTATAGGGTATATCGCAGGCATTAAGGCTTTTACTGCAGCTGTATTAGGCGGGATAGGAAGCATTAGGGGCGCAATGTTCGGCGGCCTCCTGCTTGGACTTGTGGAAAGCCTTGGAGGCAGTTACATCTCAGGCGAATACAAGGATGCGTATGCGTTTGTAATCCTGATTATCATACTCCTTGTTAAGCCGGGCGGACTCTTTGGCAAGTCAGATCTGGAAAAAGTATAAATAAGCAAACAGTATACAGGCAACTGATAGAAGAGGGAAATGATAACTAATAGGGGAAAAATACTTGAACAAGCAAAACCATTTATCATTGCACTCTGGTTATCCCTGCTTTTCCTGCCATTCAAGGGCTTTAAAGCTGCAGTCCTGTTCTTTGCAATTTTCTCTGTCCTGCTTGTCTCTGTAAAATTTTTTTACCCTTATAAACAAATATTTACAGAAAGATTGCAGACACTCAATAATGCAATTCATTCTTTATCTGTTAATAGTTATATATCTCTCGTTATTCGTTGTGTCATTTTGGCGCTCATTCTTAGCATGCCATTTATGGTCAGGGATTATTTTATTGATGTGGCAATACTCGTGGGCATATATGTCATACTTGCACTTGGGCTGAATGTAGTAGTGGGGTTTACCGGCCTTCTGAACCTCGGTTTTGTGGCTTTTTATGCAATTGGCGCATATACATACGCACTGCTGAATACAAAATTCGGAATAGGTTTCTGGGCAGCATTGCCTTTTTCTCTTGTCATTACATCAGTCGCCGGTTTCCTCCTTGCAATACCAGCCTTGCGGCTAAGAGGGGATTACCTTGCGATTGTTACACTTGGTTTTGGAGAAATAGTAAGGCTTATTCTGAATAACTGGGACAGCATGACAAGAGGCCCTAATGGAATCTCCGGAATTGCGCCTCCTGAAATACTGTCAATATCATTCGGGAAACTCTCGCATTACTATTATCTTGTTTTTTTGTTTGTTGTCCTGACACTTTTCATAACCAGGAGAGTATACGCGTCAAGGATAGGAAGGGCATGGGTTGCGATACGGGAAGATGAAATAGCAGCCTCTGCCATGGGCATAAACACTACCCTGTATAAGCTATATGCGTTTGCCTTCGGTACGTTCTGGGCCGGTCTTGCAGGTGCTCTCTTCTCAGGGAAAATGCAATTTGTATCTCCGGAGAGCTTTACATTCATGGAATCGGTACTGATACTCTGCATGGTCATCCTTGGAGGTCTTGGCAGCATCACCGGAGTAGTCTTCGGGGCCTTTATTTTAGTATTGCTGCCTGAAGTGTTGCGCGAGGTTCAACTGTACAGAATGCTTGCCCTTGGTGTCGGGCTTGTGCTTATGATGATATTCAGGCCGCAGGGGTTGCTTGGAGGCAAAGGTGTATCTCTTAGAAGTTAGAGACATATCTATGCATTTCGGCGGCATCAAAGCTATAGAAGAGATAAGCCTCAGGGTAAAAGAGGGTATTATAATGAGCATTATCGGGCCGAACGGAGCAGGAAAAACCACATTCTTCAACTGTCTCACAGGTCTTGCAAAACCTGCAAAGGGGACTATCCTTTTTTCTGATACTGACATTACCAGGCTCGCAGCGCATGATATTGCAAGGCTCGGCATATCAAGGACTTTCCAGAACATCAGACTCTTCAGGGAAATGTCTGTTATAGAAAATCTGATGGTTGCCCAGCACTGCAGGACACGATCGGGGCTTATCGGCTCCATAACGCGATGGAAAAAATTCCGTGATGAAGAGAGAGAGGTAAGGGAAAAGGCCCTTGAATACCTTAACTTTGTTGGTCTGTCCGATTCTGTAGAAACCGTTTCGGCTAATCTGCCCTACGGCGCCCAGAGGAGGCTTGAGATAGCAAGGGCACTGGCTGCAGAACCTGCATTGATATTGCTTGATGAGCCAACAGCAGGAATGAATCCGCAGGAAACATCTGAGGTTATGGCTCTTATCAGGAATTTAAAGGAACTCGGCAAGACGGTTTTGCTTATAGAACATGATATGAAAGTGGTCATGGGGATATCTGACTGGATTTCTGTGTTAGATCACGGTGTGAAGATAGCAGAAGGATTACCTGCTGAGATAAAGAAAGACCCGGCAGTAATAGAGGCATATCTTGGGAAGGAACACTGATTCTTTTATGCTTGAACTTATAAACATCCATACATTCTATGGTCCTATCGAAGCCCTCAGGGGCATTGATATAGAAGTGAAACAGGGCGAGATCGTCAGCCTGATCGGCAATAACGGAGCTGGAAAGTCAACGACCCTTATGACCATATCCGGCGTACTCAGGCCAGAGGCAGGTGATATCATATTTGAAGGGCAAAGCATCAGGGGGATTCCTCCGCACAGGATTGTTGAAATGGGTATCAGTCAGGTGCCTGAGGGCAGGAGGATTTTCCCCAGGCTTACAATCAAAGAGAACCTTGAGATGGGGGCATATACAGCGGGCAGTAGACAGGTTGCAGCTTTCAGGAAATCAAAACCAGCTACTCAGAGTTTAACAACCCTCTATGAAAAAGTCTTTGAGTTATTCCCTGTGCTCAAAGAAAGGCAGAAACAGCCGGGTGGCACCTTAAGTGGAGGCGAACAGCAGATGCTCGCAATCGGAAGGGCGCTTATGTCAAATCCAAAGCTTTTGCTTCTGGATGAACCCTCCCTTGGTCTTGCACCGATCATCGTCAGCAAAATATTCAAGACAATAAAAGAGATCAACAGGGAAGGGGTTACGGTACTCCTTGTCGAACAGAATGCACGCGCTGCACTCAAGCTTTCAAACAGAGGTTATGTGCTTGAGAATGGCTCTGTGGCCCTTGAAGGTAAGGGAGAAGAACTTCTCAGCAACGAGCAGGTTAGAATGGCGTATTTGGGGGAATGAAGGTTTTTGGGGATAGAATGATAATTGCCTATTCCAAAAAATATTTTGATATTTTTTTAAGGAACTGCTACATATAGTAATTATTGAAAAAGGGAGGTGGTTAACAGAGATTACGGGGAAATCAAAGCTTTAGAATGAGCAGGGAATGAAATTATTAATTAAGGAGGGTGGACTATGAAGAGAATGTCAAAGATTAATCCAATTCTGGCTTTATTGGTCATATTCTGTTTTGCTTCGGTTGCTTATGCTGCTGATGCACCATTAAAAGGGCCTGCTCCTCTGCCGAAAAAGCCTGATCTGATCGTTGAAAATATCAGTTTTTTAAAGCTGATAGATGAACCGACAAGGGTTCAGGTCGAAATATCAGTCACGGTTAAGAATCAGATCAAATTACCCGGACAATGCGCTTCAACTTCAGCATCTCTTACTGCTGAGGGAACAGCGCGTGCCTGCGCAGGTGCATTTAAGGTTCTCCTGGAATGGTCGGACAATCCCACAGCCGGTTTTAACCGTCTCGGTGAGGCAGGAATGACGGCCTTGAATTGCGGGGATAGCAAAACTGTGAAGTTCAAACAATGGGTTGCAAAAGGCACGTCACGGAAATACAGAGCTACAGCAGACAATCTCAACTGGATCAACGAATGGGATGAAGTGAACAATATAAATTCCGCAGGATATACGGCAAGGTAGGAGTGAATAAATAGGCTGTCAGTATTTGATTCGGAAATAGATATAAATTCCTCTCTCCTCCATTTCCTTCCTTAAACGGTAGGGTCAATTCAATGGAGGAGGGGGGACCAGATAGATGAGCAATTTTCATAAAAGCAGTTCTTAATTGCAGAATTAAATTAAAATAACCCAGAGTACAAAGAGAGTTTTCCGCTCACCATGACCCAAACTTTCTTCTCGATGAACCTTATCCCTGCCTCGCAAATGATAAAAATCGCAAATGATAAAAGTTGCAAATAGTGGTTTAAGTGTGTATATTTGTCTGAAGGTTTTATATGTTCTTGATTTCTGCTTAACCTTGCAAGATTGAGAGTTTTGAACCTTTTCAGGCAAGCACCACCATGTCTCAATGGGGAGTTTTAGCGAAACAAACTTTAGGAAATAAAATTAAATAAATAGGCAGGACATGGGGGGGGGCCATGAAAAAAAGTTCATTTGTTCTATTTATTGCGTTATCTTTAATCATTCTTTTAAGCAACATATCCTACGCTATCACCATTGAAGCATCTCCCAGTCCGGCGCTGATCAATCAAGGTGTTACTGCCAAGGTAGCTGTCCCCTATGTCTCATGCTCTCCAAAATGTGATATAGAGATTAATTTCGGAGATGATGCATCCTGGATTACTCTCCAGGTTCCGCAAGGAGCCTGTGCAAGTGTCGGTGGTCCTGCTGCATGTTTAGGTTCTGCGTGCAATCTGAAAGCCGAACATATTTACAAGTCCGCAGGGAAATACACTGTAACAGTACGATCTAAGGCACGTTCCTGTTCTACTATCCCTAATAAGCCTGATCCTGCAACTACCGAGATTGTAATAAATGCCCAGACAAGAACGATGCCATCGCCTGTGACGACACCACCACCCGTGGCAGCACCACCACCCGTGGCAGCACCACCACCTGTGACAGCACCACCACCTGTGACAGCACCACCACCTGTGACAGCACCACCACCTGTGACAGCACCACCACCTTGTTTACCTCTGAGCATAACTTCAACTTCTCCACTTCTTTCAGGTACAGTGGGTCAGGGATACTCTATCCAGATACAGATATCAGGAGGGCAAGGACCGATTACCTCCAGTCTTTTTAACGGAACATTACCCCCCGGATTAACCCTCAGTTCGTCAGGGATTATCTCTGGAACGCCAACAAGTTCCGGAATTTATGACTTTACAGTAAGATCAACAGACAACTGCATGTTACCTTCGAGCCTGGCCAGTAACACGAGCGTTGCCAATGCTGCCCAGAAGACATTTTCCATAACCGTGAATCAACCGGTGGTGCAATGTCCGGCGCTAACCATTACCTCACCGCAGACACTTGCTGCAGGCACGGTGGGGACGGCATACAGCGCTGCGCTGCAGGCAACTGGCGGGAAGCCACCCGTAACATTCAGTCTTGATGCTGGAAGTTTGCCTTTACCTCCGGGATTAAATATAGGTCCTGCGGGCGTAATCTCCGGCATACCAACAACTGCCGGCACATATTCGTACATAATGATAAGGGCAACGGACAGTTGTTCTCCGGAGCCGAAATTTACTACGAAGACTTATTCAATAATCGTGAATCCCCTACTACCAACACCCGNGANNNNACCACCAACNGTGACACCACCACCAACCGTGACACCACCACCAACNGTGACACCACCACCAACCGTGATACCACCAACTGTGATACCACCAACTGTGACACCTCCACCAACACTAAAGCCGATAACCCTTTCTGTTACCGAGGTTCCACAGTATTTCAACATTCCGAGTGGTCAAAGCAGTTCAAAAAATGTAAATTACCAGTTTTCCGGTTCCTCTACTATAAATATTACCCTGAAATCTATTGGCGGGAGTTTCAAAGTCGGTCCTGACATCATTGGAACCAATCAAATACAAATTACTGCAAACATACAAAGCGGTTCTGGCATGGCTCCTGAGGTGATTACTATCCCTGTTGGGGTTATGCAAAAGGCACTCCAGATGAAGTCAAATAAGATGACTTATGTAAGGACGTTCACCGGTCAGAACGTAACTCTTGACAGTTCCGTTACTATCACTATCACAACACAGGCTGCTGCGGATTTTGACATATCGGGAGTAGAACTTTATTTCCCTGGCAGGCAGGTACAGGCAACGGTGGCGAGGAATTATCCTGATCTCAAGGCATTTGTTGATATAACCACTGTCGGATCAGGGCTTTTCAAAGGTGAATGGAGGATAGACGACATAACTATCGGTACCGTCGAACAGAATGTCATTGGCGGCAAGAGCATAACGCTGCAAACTCCGCAAATTCCTTCTCTGCGCACCTTTGATCCGGGCACTCATAAAGTCAGCTTCGTCATTACAAGCCCCCTATCAAACAGGAAAGCGCCCATCATCACATATTTCGTTACAACAGAAACAAAACCGATTGAAAAAATTCCTGACATAAAATTCATCGATATCTCTAACCAGAGATTTTTGAAAGGAATAATCGATCTCGACGAACCCATATGGGGGAAACATATAGAGAAAGTAAAAAAACTAGTAGGGAAAGATAAGAACGGAGTGCCCCATTATAAATATGTGGATGAAGAGGTAGATCACGGCGTCCCACAGCTCACTGACCAGACTCGCTTCGATTGGCATGAAAGAAACTATGGTACAGCCCAATGGTATGAACTTCGGTTCCTTAATCAGGGAGGAAACCTTATTGTCAAGGAGCGGATTGAAGCTCATAACTTTTACTGGTTTATCCCTGATGCTTCTTTCTTTGAGAAATATAAACAATCAGCAGGAGCCTCAGGCGAAATCTTATGGGAAGTAGCAGGATTCAGGACCTACACAAAAAATGGTGTAGCATATGATCCACAGACAGATCCGTCTACCCATGAGCCCAAGGATCTTGTCGATAAGGAAGTTGAGATATCAGAGCGCTGGCCTATCAGACTGCCGGACAGGCCGACGGGCCTGGCCTGCCCTGACAGCGGGTACGGACTGAATAATTTTTCAATCAGGGCCATAAAACAGGACCAGCTTAACTATTACACAGGGGACATAATCAGCATAGACGGCACGTTCACCCTTAAGAGTTCCCCTTATATGCCTGAGTCATATGGAGAGTTTGTGAACATACCTCCCGATTCTCAGAATCCTTACGGGGGAACGATATGGGTACATCGATTCAGAAATGTTTTTGTAGACTGGGGGGATGGTACCATCGAGTCAGTATGGGGATCAAAAGAAAACGATCCGGTGCAGATAGCGCCTTATCCTTCTATCCTCAATCTCAATCATATGTACGAGCATAATGGCTACTACTCAATCAGGATCTATGAGCTCCCCTCCGAGCTTTTACAGAAAGGCGGATTAATGGAAGACCTTGGAGCTAAAACCGGCAAGTCACCGTATCTGGCTGCAGCCAAGGCGACCCTCGGGATTTACGGGGGACAGACAGCAGATACAGCAAATTCTTTAGGCAACCANGCCTTNGANTCNGCCTATATGCTCTATTGTCACCANATTATAATCAATGAGCACGAGGATCTCGATGCAACAGGNAAGCTTCATCTCAAATCCATAGAGATTACAGGCTTCTCAGGCCAGGGAACGAACCAGGGAACGGGTAGTACACAGCTCGATCTTGACAAGAGCTACAAAGCCGGGGACTTAGTGATGCTGGCTGCACTTGAGAAAGAAGGAATATCCACTGGATTGAGTATTCCTGACGCCCAAGAGCAGTCTACTGAAAAGGCTGATGCAACGATTACCTCCTGCGACCAGGGGATTGTTGCAAATGCCAAACTTCGCTATTACGGCTCTGGTGAGTTAATCCTGAGCTGGAAGGTGGATGGTGTGACGATAGCAAGTGAAAACAAACAAGTCCCGCCGTCCGAGAGACGAAAATGGTCTGAGGAAAATCACGCATGGAGTAAACCGGACCCGATCATAGACTCTATAAATTTTACGTCGCCACTCCTTGGAGTCGGGAACATCGGCATGCGTAAGGTCGTTGTAGAGGCTTCGGTAGTCACCGATCCCAAAGTTATCGGAGCCTGGGCAGGCGGAAAGCAGATTTCAAAGGAGATAGAGGACTTTTTGAAAAATTCTCCGACTATACCTGTTCCTGGTGGGCCCGGGGGACTCGGCGGACTGGGTAACCCTTTAAAAGGACCAAGCAAAGAAATAAAATTGGCCTTCTTCTCGATGCAGGAAGATCTATCACAGATATTTAAACAATCGGAAACTCTGAGCGACATTTCGCCCGGGCTGTTCGTGGCGGCTGCTAAAGCCTCGTCAGGGGCTAATGCTGTGTCTTCAAAATCAGGCGTACAGGAAGGGCAGATGAAAGTGGGGCTGCTGTCGCCGCAACAAGAGGCGGTAAAGGGAAAGCCGGCAGTCGTGTATGTTAATGAAATCGATCCGGACATGCTCGGCGCCTACATGGAAGCGGACGGAGGACAAGGAACGGTTAAACTTGGCGGCCCGGATGTGGCATCTGCGCCAAAGTGGTATAAAGTAGTCCAGGCAGACCCGGCGTATCCATGCGTCTTCCATTTCCCCGTCAAGGACGGGAAATACTTTGTTGTCCAGAACATTAACCCCGGATTGGGAAAAGTAAAGCCGGGAGTTAAGAAGGAAACTGACGGAAAATATTACGGCAAAGGCACCCTGATGCTCAATCTCACAGACAGCGCCTCAGCGGTGACCAGCTATCCGATTGATAACATTGAAATTAACGGCTGGGTAGTGAATGACGGCATTAACGTTGACCAGGGAAATATCCTTGTTTCTCCAGGGATGAAAATCGAGGATTTGCCCGGGATGGTGGCGACACTGAAGAAGCTTAACGGCACTGCAGGGGATGAAGTTAAGGCTACCATGGACATTAAAGTGTCCTACAACACCCTCCGGTTACCTGACACAGACAGCCCTCCCGGATGGTCCGGCCTGGAGGGAACAATAACGCCGCAGGGTGACTGGCATTCTGAACATCAGACCCTGGCTCCGAGCCTGATTTACTGGAGCGCCTTTCAGATCAAGTCTAATGACGTTACTATAGATCTGGACCACAATTACGGATCTGCAGCGGATAAACTCTGCGGCGGAGAAAGCGGCAAGGGATGGGTAGGCATCCACCTCGGTGGGAAGGTGGGCGGCATGCAAGCACTAAAAAGCTCTGCAGAAAGTCCCGCAAAAATAATCCCTTACTCTCTAAACCTGCTGGAGTTCGAGTTTGACGCCAACAATTGGGGCATAGTCAACAGTGGCATATGCGGAGAGGCAAATTATCCTAACGGGTTCAAAAAAACCATAGGCGAAGGATGGGTATCAGTTGACTCGATAACAGCACATGCGGAAAAAGGGACCTTCGATGCGTCACTTTTGGGGTTTAAGGTATACGTACCGTGGATAGCAGTAGAGGTAGATGGAGGAGATGCGAAGATTACATCAGGTGGTGGCAAAGCAGCGCAGCTCGCTTTCATTCCTCCCAAATGCGATCCTTCTAAAGGGCCGGTCAGCTCCACATGCATTGTGCCTCCCAAGGATTACGGCAATGTCGTAATGAAGCCGACCATCGTAGGTTTCATGAGCACTAAAGATGCCGGCTGGGGCATTATGACAAATACAGACTTCGAGTTCAGTGACGGTGGAGTACCTTTTACAGCAATCAAGGTGAACAAACTTTTCTTTGATATGTACGGCAGGGCATCCTTCGAAAACGGGCTGGCCCAGCCTGCTCAGAGCGTTCCCCCTCCCTCGGGAGGTATCACATTTGGTCTCGGCGGAACCTACACGCTCTCTTCTGTAAACGTGTCGGCGAATGTGTCTCCCAAGATCGGTTTTGCATTCAGCGGCAACCTCCAGATCGCTACGGATTTTGGCTCAAGCACTACTGTCGAATATTCAATTTGGCGCGGTCAGGACGAAAGTTATAATGCTGCCGGGCCTCTTGTTGCGATCTCGCCGATAAAGTACCAGTACGGAAATTTCGTCGGTTACAATATTGCTCCTCAATATAAGGGCCTGGGTTCGTCCCAGATACCTAACACACATTACCAGAATATGTTATTTGCGTCTGTTGACCCCATCACATCGGGTATCGGCGTTTCTGACACCATGCCGGAAGGAACTATGCTTGTTGCAGGCAACACCGGATCCGGTCCTGTCGATGTTTACAGCGGCAGTATTGATCTGGACAACCTGTTCGGTATGCCGATAAAGCCTTCGATTCAGGCGATATTCAGGCTCGGATACAGCAAAGGCGATGACTACTGGTTGTCATATGCATCGGCTGACAACTTAAGTATCCCTTTGTACGGTCTCATAATTAAAAAACTTGGGGGCGGTATGGGCTATAACTTCCCTTCTGCTGTTTTTGTTGACAAAACTGCTTTGACTGCAACACCAAGCATGGACGGAACTCATGTCTATGCCGGAGAATTCGGCCTGAGTTCCGCCGATGGTGGCTTCGGTATAAGCGTTGACGGCATTCTCACGATGACGCCCTCACCTTTTGAAGTGAGGATGGACTTCGTTAATACCAAGATACTCGGCATAAAGGATATTCTGAAGGGATATTTCAAATACGCCGGGAGCTCATTGGATGGGCTGGTCTGGACGCCACAGCCCCTTGAGGTCATCCCGGGTCTCTCGATCAATGTTCCGCAGGGTTCCTCGGGACTGCATTTCGGAACTGACAAATGGCAGATTGACATGGGCACAGCAAGCAACCCGCTTCAGGGCAAGGTGTTTTTCCTGAATGCAAATGCATACTATCAAATAGGTTATCCGATCGGCTACAAGGTCGGGGGGAGCGTGGCGCTGAATGTCGATGCATGTCTAGTACTGGCCAGCCTGGACTTACACGCATCGGCAGGCGCTGAGCTGCATATAAGCCCAGGCATACCTCCTCATATAACCGCAGCTGTAAGTGGAGATATCGGTTTTGACGGCTGCCTTTTCTGTGAAAAACCATGTCTGGGCTTTGATATGGGAATAGAACTCAAAGGAGGGTTTCCGCCACCCGAGCTGAGCGGATGCATCTCACTTGATTTTGGAGTAAAAGAAGTTAAGCAATGCCTTAGCCTGAGCGATCTTTTATAAGTAAAAGGAGTCTTATATGAAAAAACAGACTTGCATCCTCATCCTGTGTGCTCTTCTGATGATGATAAATGTTTTAAACCATTCACCGGTCTTTGCCGATGCGCAGTCTGACGGAGCTTTATTCGCGGTTTCAAATGGCAAGGGCGAGGTGAACCTACTCTGGATTCCGCCTTCAGCAAAGTTGCCGCAGGGCGGATGGCGACTGGAGGATGATACCGGGCACGTTTTTGCCGAAAGGGTTGCTCCCTTGGAGGAAGAAGCCCTCAGGGGATTACCCCAGGAGGATGCGGTGGCTGTGGCAAAAATAATGGAGAGACTCTCAACAGCGGCAAGTGCGATGGAACAGGAAAATGCAGATACAGCCCTTTATGTTTCAGCCCTGATCGATTTCCGTTATGCACGGGCACTCGGTCTTGCCTCGACCATCCAAAGTCTGCCGGCTGGCCCGCGTTCATATCGTGTTACCGGACTTAATAAAGATGGGACACCGACGGGCGTTACTCTCAGAAGTCATACAGTGGACTCATCCGTAGCAACATCGCTTCCGACCCCGCCATCAGACCTGCGGGCCGAAGCACAGAAAGACTTGACAGCGCTCTACTGGTCCCCACCACCCGGTGATATCAAAATCCCTGTCTTCGCATATTATGTGGAGCGGGATGGGAAGCTGCAAAAGAATGTTTTCGTCACGGGAAAAATCAGGTTTCTCGGCGCAAAGTGGGACCGGAATAGGCCGGCGATTGTTGACGCTGACGCGCCTGTTGAGGAAGAACTGAGCTACAGAGTATACAGCGTAGATATCTTCGGCAGGAAGAGCACGCCTTCTTCATTCAGTTTTTTCAGGCCCGACATGAGTGCGCTGAATCCCCCTATTAATGTTAAGGCAGAGGCAGGAGAGGGAAAAATCACGATAACCTGGGAACCTGGCGGCAACCCCTATACTGCAGCCTATATTGTTGAGCGGTCATACCTGAATGACGGGCCGTATGAAGTGCTTACACCAAAAGGCCTGAAGAGAGAGACCGGAAGTTATCAGGATGATACTGTGAAGGCCGGGACCTCCTATTTTTACCTTGTGAGGGCGGTTGGGCCTAGGGGCGACCTGGGCGCATCGTCACAAAAAGCTGCCGCTATGGGGATGAGCAGAGGGAGACCTTTCAATCCTTCCGGGCTTAAGGCAGAGGTCGGCAAAACACGGGTAAGGCTTATCTGGAACGCTCCAAAGGAGCCGGTTGCGGGATATTTCATTGAGCGCAGGATAGAAGGTTCAGACAAATGGTTACGCATAAACTCGACCTATTCCAGAGATCTCCTCTACGACGATGACCACGCCCCCGATGGTTATGGCACCTTCAATTACCGTGTAGTTGCAGTTTCACATGACTACAAGGAAAGTGACCCGAGTGCCGAAGTGACAGCTTTAATAGAAGACAGGTCATTCCCACCTGTTCCTTTTATAACAGATATTGACGGAAACGGAGGAGTTGTTGCCATAACCTTCCGGCCCGGACTGCCTGAAGAGAAGTCAGAGCAGTTTCTTATCGTTAGGTCGGTTTCTGTTGACGACCCTGGTCTTGTAATCGGGAACCCCCTGCCGGGTAGATCGCGGACCTTTGTTGACAAGTTCGTGGCACCCGGGCAGTTTTACTGGTACAGGGTCGTTGCTCTTGATAAAAAGGGAAACAGGAGTGATCTGAGCAGTCCTGTAGTTGTGCGTGCAGGCACCCCCTTGATCCCGGTACCCAAGAAACCCGAAGCAGAGTTTCTGAAGGAGCCTTTTAAACGCGTCGATATACGTTTTGAAAAACCTCCTGCAGGTCTCTTTGTAACAGTGCAGCACAGGTTTGACGGCAAGGATCCCTGGTTGACAATTATGCGCAGCCTCAGTA
>WSSedA1B2DRAFT_1000154_pt1 | contig 13788 bp, 14 predicted proteins | sample WetSurSiteA1Bulk_FD_9465 | JGI IMG/M metagenome (IMG submission 9465) | reverse complement strand
TTTTATGTGCGTCTTACTGATAACAGGCTATGTATCTATATCATCAATGAGTGCAGGATTTGCATTTCCCGTTTTCCTTTTTCTTTTCTTTGATACACCATCAGTTTATTTCAAAATTTTCTCTTGCGTGGTTGCTGTGGCTATGGTTATCACACACAGGAAGAACATTTCACGGCTTCTTAAAGGAGAGGAATCAAAACTTATCCGGAAGGGAAAGAAAAAACAATAAATTATTTATTCACCCCTTTAATTCCCCGCTCTGCCCTGCAAAGAGGGGGATTTGTTACTTATAAAGTTAAATAGCTGAGGCTGTTGAAAAAGTCTTTTTAACCGCAAAGCACGCTAAGGAATTCGCAAAGCACACAAAGATAAATCATTTATAATAAGCCCTTTGAGATCTTTGCGTAAAGACTTTGCGTACTCTGCGGCTAAGAAACTTTGACTTTTTAAACATCCCTTTGGGGGGTGAGTACATGTTTAACAGCAGAAGGGATTAGTGGGTGTGTAAATGAATTATTATTTCAATATTGTTCCAACAATTGTATCCTCTTCTCAATCGGTGGATGAGTTGAAAAGAGGTTTGCAAATGAAAACGTTCTCTTTTCTTCAGCTTCCTGAGGATTCTCAATAAACATCTGCGCCACATCCTTGCGTTTTACCGCTTCAATAGTCGGATCATCTGATACTTTTCTCAAAGCTGATGCGAGTGATAATGGCCTTCTTGTCAGCTCAGCAGAACCTGCATCGGCAAGGTACTCACGCTTCCTCGAAAGAGCGAACCTGAAAAGGGAAGCCAGCAGATAGCCGATCAATGCGAGGAAAAGAGCTATCAGAATGCCTCCTCCCTCTTTTTTGCCTCTGCCTATTCTTCCGAATCTTAGCGATCTGAAGAGCATCTCTGTTATAAATGCAAAGATCCCGACAAAAACAATTGAAATTATCAAAAGCCTTACATCCCTGTTTCTGATATGTGTCAGTTCATGGGCTATTACAGCTTCAAGCTCATCATCGGCAAGCTTTTCAATAATGCCGCGCGAGAGCGAAATAGCATAAGTTCTGGAACTAATTCCACTTGCAAATGCATTCAATGAATCATCTTCAATAATATTGACCTTGGGCATTTGCATCCCGGTTGAGATACATAGGTTTTCTACAAGATTATATACTCGTTTATTCTCTTTCCTTTCAAGAGGTTTTGAATTTGTAGCTGAGTTTATTATAGATGTATGTGAAAACCATGCAATTACGAACCATGCAATTACCCCGACAGTAATCCATGGAATTGTACTAAAAAATGAACGGTTAACGTCAGCAATAGCCAGTTGCTTGTCCTGCTCTCCGACTGACATAAAAAAGAAAAAAAGCCATGTAAGACCATAAAATACAAGCGGGAACATCATTAAAAGCAATACAGAGTTCGTATTGTTCTTCCTTATCTGGCCCTGCAGCCCGAAGTATTTCATAATATCAGTTGAACTTGATCTGAGGTGGTTCCTCAATTTCAGTACGTTTTTCACCAAGTTCGAACATCGGTTCGCGTCTGAAATTGAACAATGTGGCAATAAGATTTGAAGGGAATATTTCTGTTGCTACATTCAGCTCTTTTGTAGCTGAATTAAAGAACCTGCGGGAAGCAGCGATTTTGTTCTCAATATCTGAAATCTCATTCTGGAGATCCATAAAGTTCTGGCTGGCCTTAAGATCGGGATAGGCTTCAACAGATACCTTTAATCCGTCGAGGGCTGTCGAAAGTCGCGATTCAGCAGCAATTTTTTCATTAATCGTAGTTGCTTTCATAGCATTTGCCCGTGCTTCGGTTATTTCGGTAAGTACACCTCTTTCATGAACCATATACCCCTTTACAGTTTCGACAAGCTGAGGGATCAGATCATGTCTCTGTTTCAGATGAACATCAATATCTGCAAATGCCTGTTCCCGGTTATTTCTTAACTTGACAAGCCTGTTGTAAAGTGAAATTGCCATCAGGACCAGGAAGACGATTATCGCCAGAATAATTAATAATGCTGCCATTTTTAAAATCTAATTAAGGTTAATAATTTTTCCAATTAGGATGAATTTGAAAATAAAGATAGATATTTTTGCAATATTAAATTTAGGTATTCAGATTAATTAAAATTCATCAGATATTGTTCACTTAAAAAAACTTGTATGGAAAAGAGTCTTAAAGGAACCAAAACAGAAAAGAACTTGCTGAAAGCTTTCGCAGGAGAATCACAGGCAAAAAACAGATATGAATTTGCTGCCAAAATAGCAAAAGAAGAGGGATATGAGCAGATATCAGCCATATTTCTGGAAACAGCATTGCAGGAGCAGCAGCATGCAAAAAGGTTTTTCAATTTCCTCGAAGGAGGAATGGTTGAGATTACAGCCTGTTATCCTGCCGGCAAAACCGGAACAACTAAAGAGAATCTCAGTGCTGCTGCCGAGGGAGAACATGAAGAATGGAGCGATCTTTATCCGTCTTTTGCAAATGTAGCCGAAGAAGAAGGTTTTAAGGAAATTTCAGCAGCGTTTAAAGCTATAGCATCTGCTGAAAAAGGACATGAGGACAGATACAGGAAATTCCTCGAAAATGTCATGAAAAACAAGGTCTTTGAACGCGAAGGTAAGATATTCTGGTATTGCAGGAAATGCGGCTATATACATTTCGGAACCAAGCCTCTTAAGAACTGTCCGGCGTGCCTGCATCCAATGGGATACTTCGAAATAAAAGCCGAAAATTATTGATTGATGGTCCAAGGAAAGGAGATGCTTGACCTTATACTCAAGCGTCAGAGTGACAGAAAATACAGCGATAAGCCCATTGAATCTGAAAAGCTGGAAAGGATAGTTGAGGCGGGCCGGATGGCTCCTTCTGCCTGCAATGCCCAACCATGGAAATTCATTGTAGTGACTGATCCTGATATCCTCAGCAGGATTGCAGAAGCAGCATCAGCCAAACTGCTGGGCATGAATGTTTTTGTCGGGGAAGCCCCGGTCCTGTTTGTCATGGTTAGGGAAAATCCAAACTTATCCTCACGTATAGGGGGTAAAATAAAACGGAAGGATTACTCTCATATTGATATAGGCATTGCCACGGAGAATATATGCCTGCAGGCCCGAGCTGAAGGTCTGGGTTCATGCATTATAGGATGGTTTGATGAAAAACAGATCAGAAGCATACTGAGCATTCCCCCATCTAAAAGAGTCGAGCTGATAATTACAATTGGATACTCGCTGAGTGAGTACAGGCAAAAAAAGCGGAAACCTAAGGAGATAACTGTATCATATAATAAGTATTAGATTTATAGCCCTCCTTCCCCCTGAATAGGGATTATTTATTGGAATTGATTTATTGTAGAGTCTGTCTCATAAGACTGATATTACCCCTAAACCCCCCAAGGGGGGCTTTTTATGTCATTGGTTTTCAATAAGTCCCCCCTTGGGGGATTTAGGGGTAGCTTTAAAAAAATATACTTTTGATACAGCCTCCACGATTTAATTCAGTAACTCAAATGCTCTTTTGATCCTCTTTACTGCTTCCACCAGCAGTTCATCCGAATTTGCATAAGATATTCTAATGCAGTTGGGTGCTCCGAATGCGTCTCCTCCCACAACTGCAACCTGAGCTTTGTCAAGAAGAAATAGCGCGAGATCATCAGAATTATTAATTCTGACATTTCCATCAGATTTTCCAAGATAATAGGATATGTCAGGCATTACATAGAAAGCTCCTTGCGGAACCCTTATCTTCAGGCCTTTAATTTCTTTAAGAAGTCCACAGATAAGGTCACGGCGGCGTTGAAATGCCTCTTTCATAACCTGATGTGAATCACTTTTCCCTTCAATTGCTGCCAGAGCTGCCCTCTGGGCAATCGAACAAACTCCCGATGTGAACTGCCCCTGCAGTTTGTTGCACGCCTTAGCGATCCAGAGAGGTGCTCCGATATATCCTATCCTCCATCCTGTCATTGCATAGGCTTTTGAAACACCGTTTACGGTAATAACCCGGTCGTTGATAAAACTGAAAGATGCCATGCTAACATGTTGTCCTTCAAAGATTATATGCTCATAAATCTCATCAGAGATTATAAAAAGTCCTTCATGCTTTTCAATAATCCTGGCAATTTTCTCCATTTCTTCGCCGGTATAAACCATTCCAGTCGGATTTGAAGGTGAATTGAAAATTACCAGTCTTGTTCTGTTTGTAATCGCCGATTCGAGCTGATCCGGCCTGACCTTGAAATCATTTTCCAGCAATGCCTCTACAATCACAGGTATTCCTCCTGCAAGAATAATCTGGTCATAATAGCTTACCCAGTAAGGGGCTAATATTATTACCTCCTCACCCGGATTGATAATCGATAGAATAACATTGATAAGAGAATGTTTACCTCCTGCGGAAACGATTATCTGGTCACTGGTATAGTTTAAGCCATTCTCTTCCTTAAATTTCTTCGAAATTGCATCCCTGAGATCATTATAACCAGGGACAGGAGGATATTTGGTATAATTCTCATCAATAGCTTTTTTGGCTGCCTCCTTTATATAATCAGGTGTATTGAAATCAGGTTCACCAAGGCTGAGACTTATTATATCAAATCCTTTAGCTTTTAATTCACGGCTCTTCTGAGCCATTGCAAGGGTTTGCGATACGGATAATGATTTGATTCTTTCAGATAGATATTCCATGATAATATTTTTGAAGTAATATATGCTCTAAGGTCTGAATCAAATGTAGAAAGTAAAAATGAAAAAAAGAATTTTTTCCTGCTGATCTCTTTGAACAGTGCAGATAGAAATCTGAGGTGGTTTGAAACTGCATAAATCTGTGTGATTTGAGGGAAATCAATTTCCGTGACAAATATATTAAGAGAAAATATCTTACGTTTGTAATAAAAATCTGAACGGCTATGGAGTATATAATGGATATAATTAAAATTACGGTCCCGGCACTGCTGGTATTTCTGACAGCGTGGATATTGTTAAGGAATATGATCAGGAATGATCAGGAGAAGAGACGGCAGGAAATAATCATGCAGAACACCAGGATCGTTACTCCGATAAAACTCCAGGCTTATGAAAGAATAATACTCTTCCTTGAAAGAATTTCGATGGAATCACTCCTTGTCCGTGTCAGCACTCCTGACATTTCAGCTTCGCAGCTTCAAACTGCACTGCTTACAACAATAAGGAGTGAATTTGAACATAACCTTTCGCAGCAAATATATATGAGCCCACAGGCATGGGAAGTTGTAAAAAACGCACGTTCAAACACGATAAAAATTATCAACGGCGAATCCGAACGAATTAAAGGAGACGCTCCTGGTATTGAACTCAGCAGGCTTTTGCTTACCAGGGTTATGGAAATTGAAAAAGAACCGACACGGGTAGCAGTTGATTATCTGAAAGGTGAAATCGGGAGAATGATCTGATAATTACAATAGCTCCACACTTCGCTTTACAAACGTACTCAGATCCTCTCCCCTAAGCATATTGTTCGCCAGCAGTGCAAGGTCGATCAGTTGCTTGACAACTTTATTATTTGATCCATAAGCTTCCAGAATCTCTTTCCTTGCCGATTCGACAGTATCAAGCTCTTTCCGAAGTTTTTCCAGATCATCCTTTTCAAACTGGCTGATTTCTTCTGCTTTCTTTTTACTGTGTTCTTTCTCCATGAAAGAAATCTCTTCTTTCAGCCTTTCTATTTCGGTATTGTTTTCCTGAAGTTTTTGGCCCTCCTTAGTTTTAAGTTCATCAGCTGTCTTTATGATAAGCGGATGGTTAAGGTTGATAACCAGATTAAAACTATCCGGAAGTTCGCCATAAAAGTTCATTCCACCACCCAATTGAGACATCTCTTTCATTCTTCGCATGAATTCCGATTGGGTAATGATTACCGGGGCATCATTTTCGTCAAGAGTTTCAGGAACAACATTGTAAATCTCCTTTGATTTAACCCTGACATTAAATACACTCTTAAGGTCTTCCTGCTGAATTTTCGTGAGTTTTGATTCCTTTGGATCTTCCTTAAGAATAAGCTTATCAATCACATCAGAATCAACCCTTACAAACCTTGAATCCTTAAGCTTCGATTCAAGATGATTGATAAGATGAACATCCAGCTGACCGTCGAGATTAAGAACATCATAACCCTTGTTCTTTGCTTTCTCAATATAAGAGTACTGATCAGTCTTATTCGTGGAATACAAATAAACAAGGGATTTATTTTTATCTGTCTGGTTTTCCTTTATCAGTTTTTCGTATTCTTCAAATGTAAAATACTTGTCGTCAGTATTTTTAAGAAGGGCAAATTTTGAGGCTTTTTCATAGAATTTTTCTTCAGTTATCATACCATATTCGATAAATAGCTTCAGATTATCCCATTTCTTCTCAAATTCTTCACGGTTATTCTTAAATATGTCATTAAGCCTGTCAGCAACCTTTTTCGTAACGTGAGCCGATATTTTCTTCACATTTGAATCACTCTGGAGGTAGCTTCTTGAAACGTTAAGAGGAATATCCGGAGAGTCAATAACTCCATGCAAAAGGGTGAGGAATTCAGGAACAATCCCTTCAACAGAGTCAGTCACAAATACCTGATTGCAATAGAGTTGAATCTTGTTTTTCTGTATCTCAATATTGCTTTTGATTTTAGGGAAATAAAGAATACCTGTCAGCTTAAAAGGGTAATCGACATTCAGATGAATATTGAATAATGGTTCATCGCCGATATGATATAGATCGCGGTAAAACTTAAGATAGTCTTCATCTTTCAGTTCAGCTGGCTTAAGTGTCCAGGCCGGCTTGGTGTTGTTTATGATTTTATCCTTATCCGTTTCGACATATTTACCATCTTTCCATTCTTTTTCCTTACCGAAAGCAATCTCAACCGGAAGGAATTTGCAATATTTCTTCAGTAGTTCTTCGATCTTATTTTCTTCGAGAAAATCTTTCGATTCCTTATCGATGTAAAGGATTATGTCAGTTCCCCTGCCTTCTCTTGTAGTTTCTTCAATCTGATATTCAGGACTCCCGTCGCAGCTCCATTTGATAGCTGGCTTTGTCTCGTCCCACGATTTGGAGATAACTTCGACCTTGTCGGATACCATAAATGAGGAATAGAAACCCAGCCCAAAATGCCCGATCATTGTGTTTATCTGATCCTTGTATTTCTCAAGAAAATCGTTGGCGCTTGAAAAGGCAATCTGGTTGAGGTATTTATCAACTTCTTCGCCTGTCATTCCAATCCCTGAATCAGTAACTTTGATTGTTTTTTTCTTCTTATCGACAAAAACCCTTATTGTCAGATCACCCAAATCGCCTTTGAAATCACCTGCTGAAGCCATAGTTTTAAGTTTCTGCGTGGCATCGACAGCATTTGAAATGATCTCCCGGAGAAATATTTCATGATCAGAATAAAGGAATTTTTTTATTATCGGGAATATGTTCTCAGTTGTTACTCCAATTTTTCCTGCTTGCATATCGGTATTTTTAATGGTTATACATAATTAACGCCGTAGATATTTCAAAAGATATGCCGTTAATTTCAGACTGACAAATAGTCACTTCTTATTTCAGGATGGTAACTAACAAATGAAATTAATCTGACGATATTTGAGATAAGCCAGATGAAGTTGCCGGGTACTGGGTACCAGGTGCTTGTTGCTGGGTGCTGGGTCTTTTAAATTGCAACAAGTAACTGGTAACCAGCAACATTCATTTCCTGTTTTTTATTTCTTTTTCTTATTTCTTATGTCAACATTTGCTTTGAATCGCCACATTCCTTTTTCCAGGTTATAAGCGTCATAGGAATAATCCGGACCATAGTATTCCTTTTTTTCCTTTAAAGAGGGCGATACCGGGACCAGATGGTCGAAAACAATCGATTTATCGTTAAGGAATTTTAAAGAAATTACTGCTTCTGAGCTGTATTCAAGGACTTCCCTGTATTTTATAATGTTCCCTGCCACAAACAATTTCTTACCTAAAATGATCTTCCCGTCAGGCGTAAAGCTCAATATATCAATTACCTTACGGGTAATTAAAGGATTACCATAATCTATGCCTAATAGGATCCAATAAGTCTGCTTGTCTTTTTTTACATCCTTAATATCATAATAAAGTGCACCATACCAGTCTTTTTCTGAATAAGTTGTATCGCCTCTTATTGACTTTTCCTGATAGGTTCCTTCCAGTTTGTTCACGAAGTTCTTTTTTCCTGACCTGTGGATAAAATAACAGAAATACCTGCTATCTGAACGTTCAAGCAGCAGATTCCATGTAAGAAGCTTAAGTTGAGAATTGTCTGAGCCTACCTGTCCGAGGTATTTAAGATTAGAAAACTTGTGAGTAAAAATCGTATCAGAAAGAGCATAGCTTTCAATAATGCTTTTTATCGAATCATTTATTCTTATCCTGTCAGCATCTTCACGGCTGGATGACAACCTGCCGAAAAGTGCTTCAAGTGAGGATGAAATGTCTGGCTTAATGTCCTGACCCTGAGCTACTGAGCAGAGAAATGCAATGGGAAGAATAGAAATCAAAAATAAGCTTTTCATACGCTGGTCGTATTCGTTGCTGTGTCATCAAGAAGATGCGACAATTGTTCGCATGCCCAGGTGATTTCATTTTCGCTGATGGTTAGCGGTGGAGCAATCCTGAATGAGTTGTCGCAGAACAGGAAATAATCAAGGACCAGTCCAAATTCCGGAGCCTTGTTAATGGCATACCTGACATGTTCAGGGCTTTTAAGCTGTACTGCCAGAAGAAGCCCCTCCCCTCTTACTTCCCTGATAAGTTCATGTTTAAGTTGTTGTTTGAAAAGCAGAGATTTTGCAGAGCATTTATCTATTAGCTTTTCTTCGTTCAGGACTTTCATTGAAGCAAGTCCGGCAGCGCAACATACAGGGTGCCCTCCGAATGTTGTTATATGTCCGAGTGGCGGATCGGACATTAGCGATGACATTATTTCGCCTGAAGAAATAAATGCACCTAACGGCATCCCTCCTCCCAGTGCTTTTGCAAGAATCAGGATGTCAGGAACAACTTTAAACCTGTCAATAGCAAACATATAACCAAGCCTGCCAAAACCTGTCTGTATCTCATCGAAAATAAGAAGGGATTTTGTTTCGGTACATTTTTCCCGGATAAGTTCAAGAAATCCTGGTCCGGGTAAAATAACACCTCCTTCACCCTGTACAGGTTCTATGATGACACATGCAGTTTTTTCATCAATAAGATTAAGAGAATCAGCATCATTAAACCTCGCCTGAAATGAGTCGGGAAGTAATGGCCGGAACGCACTTTTAAATTGTTCGCTGCCCTGAACACTCAGGGCGCCAAAAGTGCTTCCATGGTATGAGTTTCTGAATGAGACTATTTTGCTTCTGCCGGTAAATCTCCGGGCTAGTTTTAATGCTCCCTCAACAGCCTCACTTCCCGAATTGACAAAATAGCAGCAACTAAGATTATCAGGCAGAAATCTCGACAGATACTCGGCATATTTTACCTGGGGAGCCTGAATCATCTCACCAAAAACCATAAGGTGCATATAAGCATCGACCTGTTCCCTGACAGCACTGACTACTCTGGGATGACGATGGCCTGTATTACTTACCGAAACGCCTGAGATAAGATCGAGGTATTTTTCACCTGATGGACCATACATAAAAACCCCTTCAGCTCTAACAATTTCAAGCATTAATGGGGTGGAAGATGTTTGGCCAATGTGTTGAAGAAAAAGCTGTCTGTTTGTGAACATGTGACAGAGTGGAAATTATCGTGCCATCACGTTAATGTCGTTCAGGAGTGAATCCCTGAATGATTTTCCGACTGGTATATTTTTCACAGAATGTCCTATGGTTATATCGAGGGAATTTTCCTTGATAGCCTGAATCATACTTTTATTAATAATAAATGATCTGTGTACCCTTATAAAAACTCCGGAGGGAAGCTGGTTTTCAATCGCTTTCATTGTAAAATGAATAGTGAACTTGTCAGTATTTGTGTTCAGTGTGACATAGTTCTCAAGGGCCTCAACAAAAACAATATCCCTGAGTTTCAGTTTTACGAGTGATGACCCTTTCTTAATAAATATTTCCTCATCTCCTGATGTGCTAATCTCTTTAGGAGAAAAATATCTGAGAACCTTATCAATTGCTTTGCAGAATCTTGCGTAGGAAATAGGTTTCAGGAGAAAATCAACAACGTTGAAATCGAAAGCTTTCAGTGCAAACTCCCCTCCGCCTGAAACGACTATTATGTTAGGTGGGTGGTCGAGGCTTCCTATAAAATCGAAGCCATCCATTTCCGGCATTTTGATATCAAGAAGTATAAGGTCAATATCCTTGTGTTTGGTAATTTCATTTCTGGCGGAGACAGCGTCTGTAAATACACCAATAAGATTAAGGGAGGCATATTTACTGACATAACCTTCAAGGATCTTGCAACTCAGTTTATCATCATCGACAATTATACAGTTCATTGCTTCCTTTTTTTGACCCGTAGAAATCAAATCAAAAATAGTAAAAAAATTGAATACAAATTTAGGTTATGAAAATATTTACAATTTATAAGCTATAGATGTACTAAAGAATTTCTCATTCTTAAGCTTACTTATTTCATCACCAGTAACATTACAATATTTTTGAAAAAAAAGGGGTGTACAATTTACACCCCTCAGCAATCTCAATCGATTAAGATTAAAGACCTTTGTTAAGTGCCGGAGCTGCTTTGAATTTGACAACTTTTTTAGCAGGCACATTCAATTTTGCACCTGTACGGGGATTGCGAACTACTCTTGCACTTCTTTTGTCAACTTTAAAGGTACCCATGCCCGGGAGCTGGATTCTCTGACCTTTTTTCATTGCTTTACCAAAAGCACCGACGAATGCGTTTAAAGCTTTGCCTGAATCCTTAATAGAAAGACCTGCTTCACCAGCAATTGCGTTAACTAATTCTTTTTTTGTCATAATGAAAGTTTTAAGGTTAGACCAATGGTTCTAATTGGGTACAAATATATTTCATTTTATATCATGTGCAAATAATTTTTGTCTATTTTGCGCAAATAGTGGCACTTTTAGTACAAAAAGCCATAATTTTTTAAGCAACCTGAACATTTAAAAAATGTAGCGCAAATCCGCATCTATTCTTATTTTACGCATTTTTGTCACTTACACATGTTAAAATCCTGTTAATAAATAGTTCAACGTTCTGATAATATGGTAATTAGCATATTTTTAATAAAAATGCCCTAAAATCAAAAAAATATTATCTTTGCGGCGGAGAAATTATCGGTCATTACCAGAATCACGGCAGATAAAGGGAGAAATGGTCCCGCCTTGCGGGATAGACGCCGCAGTCGAATGCGGCTTTGGATAGTATTATGATGGAGAAATGGCAGAGCGGTCGAATGCGGCGGTCTTGAAAACCGTTGTCCCGCTATCGCGGGACCGGGGGTTCGAATCCCTCTTTCTCCGCCAAATTCATCAGATCAGACCTGCAGCATTTGCTGCGGGTTTCTTGTTTTATGAAATGTCCGAACCATGCTTGCTTGAGTGAGGGCATTGAATAAAACATGAAAAAGCCCGAAGGGCGTTCTGATCTGATGGATTTGAAGCTTCCCTCCCAGGGATCACCGACGATGACGGCTTACGCCGGAAGAGGAGGTAATCCCTTGACCGGGGGTTCCCCTCCCCTACATTCTGGCTCCTTCGCTAAATCACGCCACTGGCGTGATTTTTTACGCTCGGCCCTCTCTTTCTCCGCCAAATTCATCAGATCAGACCTGCAGAATTTGCTGCGGGTTTCTTGTTTTATGAAATGTCCGAACCATGCTTGCTTGAGTGAGGGCATTGAATAAAAGATGAAAAAGCCCGAAGGGCGTTCTGATCTGATGGATCTGAGAATAATCTTTACTTCAGGTGATCATAAAACTCTTTTAGCTCTGTCATCTTGCTTTTATCAAGGTTATGCCAGCGAATACCTTGAATAGCTCCTTCAATTGCATAGAGCATATTCAGGCAGGCGTTGGTATCAACAGTTTTTAACCTGATGAATACATTCTCACTGCCAGTAGACTTAAGTTCATTGAACGATGAAATACCTGCTTGATATAACTTATCTGCAAGTGTTTTTCCAATGTTTGGTAAATTAGTTAACTCGTTCATTGCTCTAATATTTGTTTTATCAATCATTTACTAATCGTAATGTTCAGTCAATTCTGTAGTACACATAATTCATACCTGAATATTTGTTTTGAAAAGTAGCCTGCAACGATTGCTGATTTTTCTTTTCATTTAACCAAGCTCAAGGTATTCAACATAGGTACCAAATAAAATATGCCAAAGAAAATAATGTCCCAGTCTAAGCGAGATTGAACCGAGAAATCCTGACTTTTTGTATAATAAAGCTTGAAATAAATTCATGGCGAAACCTGTTAATAATGAATATGTTACTAACCAAAACGCTCCTGAGGATAATTGTTCAAGTGGTTCTCTCAGTGAAGACAAAACCGCTGCAAACAAAAAAAACTGTCTGGCATACTGACCTTTTTTAAACCAGTTGCCGATTAAACATATAATTGTTATCGGAATTAATCGATAAAAAACTTCAATCTCAAAGGCCCCGGAGAAATAGAGAAAAACTGAATAGGGAAAAGGTTGAAGAAATAAAGGAAGTTCTTCATAGGGTTCCGGATGAAGGATTACCTTGAAAACACATATATCCAATAATCCAAATATCAACCCTATCAGGAAAGGGATTACGAATCTGTTCTTATTAGTGACACTCTTTTGCCAAAAGTCAGGTATATTGGCTTGTCTTTGTAAAAACAGAAAAGGAATTCCTAAAAGCATGATTAATATATTATTGATATTCCATATCCTTAAATTTGGATGCTGATCAATAACTAGATTTCCATATAGTATTCCAATTCCCGCAATTATCAAAAATACTGAATAGGTGTAAATATTATATTTAACATTCTTATTCATAGATAATTACAATCTGGTGATTTTTTGAAATTCTCATTCTTGCCTGGGACTATTTGTTCTTAAGGTCCGGCAAGCTATTGAGGTACATAGAAATGATGTATGAAAAGTATTAACAATATAAATTATCTAAAACCATTTATAAGGTGTCCCATCTAACGGATTCTTCTCCTTCCAATCCCGATCCTTAAAATTACTCCACCAAACTTTAAATGAATCCCTGACAATAAGTATTTCACTACCCATCAATCCTTTAAACTCATCAGGTGAGGTAGTATCGACCAGGTATGGGTCAAGGGAACCAAATCCACTACCATTTCTAATTCCTTCAACTGTCCAGAGTAAGCATTCTCCTAAAATAAAATACTCTCTATTATTGGGGTAAGGTGTTCGGGATGAAACTGGATTAACAGGGAATTCATTGATGTGGGTTGTATCTTTTGAAAAGTCAATAAGAGTTGGAATGTTGTCTTTTTCAAATTTTGGCATTATAAGCCACAGTTTCTCTCCATTTTCTCCCTTCTCGTAAAAATTATATGTTCCGTTTTTGATTTGTTGCACAAATTTTACAACCTCAGGATTATGCGGATCAAATTCATTTCTTTCACAACCAAAGCAGAAAACAGTCAAAATTGTTATAAATAGACACTTTCCCATCATTTAACAGCATTGACTTCAGAACAACAAGACTCAAAGACTCCGAAGAGTAAAGTGATGAGGATAAGCTTATTTACTTTATTTTCCGTGTCAGGTATTCGGGCTTGTCCTCCTTGTCATTCCAGATTCTTATTCCGGT
>WSSedA1B2DRAFT_1000153_pt1 | contig 13812 bp, 11 predicted proteins | sample WetSurSiteA1Bulk_FD_9465 | JGI IMG/M metagenome (IMG submission 9465) | reverse complement strand
GAAGGTCGTGGTTCCCGTGACCCATAAAAGCCTTCTTAAAATGGAGAACAGTAGCACCTGCAATGAGCGGAGTGGATAAAAGGAATGAAAAGCGCGCTGCTGCTTCCCTCTCAAAGCCTCTGAAAAGTCCGGCTGAAATCGTTATGCCGGAACGTGAAACACCGGGGATAATGGCAATAGCCTGCGCAATGCCAATGAATATCGCATCCCTTAGGACGGTGTCCTGCATATCCCTGAATTTGTAGACCTTTTCAGCGATGAGCATAATTATACCAACTGCAATTAACATGAGACTTATGAGGAGCGGGTTTCTAAGACTCTTTTCAACTATGTCATTGAGGAGATATCCCGCTGCGCCGGCAGGTATTGATGCGATGACAATCAACCCGAATAATCTCTGTTTTTTGAAGATGAGTACCATCCAGTCTTTCCAGAAACAGATAATAAGCGCAAACAGGGTGCCTGCATGCAGTGCAATATCAAAGGTAAGTGTATCAACCTCGCCGCTCCAGTTAAAAAACCAGGGGAATAAGATCAGATGTGCGGTACTGCTGACCGGAAGAAATTCCGTCAATCCCTGAACAATCCCCAATATAAGCGCCTGGAACATTAGTGTTTAATTATAACAGAAAGTGTTTCAGTAATGAGTTGAGTCTCTTTTATTGATAGTGATTGCCATCCCGAATGATTTCGGGACTCCTCTCAATGGGATTCTTAAAATAATCGTTCAACTAAGATCAGATGGAAGAGTTTTAGAAAAAAATTTATTGGGCAAGATATGCAGTTATCTTTTTCATTTTATTCGTTATGTCCCGTCCGGAATGTGAATCTGTATAATCACCGGGTCTCCTGTGGTTGTGGCATAGGCACATGGATATGCACAGGCGTGTCCTTAATACGCGGCGGTTCCTGGTTTACTATCGGCGGGGTTGACGGAATAGCCTCCTGTTTCACCGACGGAACCTCTTCCCTCAATGATGCCTCTCCAGGCTGCGCTCCTGTCCCCTTCCGCTCTTCTATAACCGGCTTCTTCTCTGCCTCGGGTATCCCCTGCAGCTCTGTTGCTTCTATCAGCTCTTTCATGACTGTGACAGGCACAGGCATCACAGGCGTCGGAGTCTTATTAATTGCCCCCTTGCTCATCATCCCAGGCTCGATCTTCACCACACCCTTTATCGCAGTGTTAATGCTCCACATCTCCACCGCTCCCTCTATCACTGCCACACCGCTCACAGGAACCCCTTCTTCTATCTCTGTCCATGTGATGAAATAGGTCCCCCTTGCTGCCACTACCACGGTCGGCGTATGCACCTCAAACTCGTTATTGCCTACCAATGATCTCAGCTTGCCGTCCATCAGGTTGAACACTGTCTTGCCCTTCTTCTTTCCCTCTGCGTACAGATAGTCATTTATCACTACCCTTGAGTTCTCTCCAAGGGTCAATATGCTGTCATCCCTGAACAGCATCTTCGCCCTTGATGCTGCCTTTGTCTGTACTGTATCTTTCAGTAATATGCTTCCCTTCAGCGCTGCCTCGATCTTCCTGTTTTCCCGCTGTATTTCTGCCCTGCCCTTCAGCGCCACCACTATCCCCACATCATCCTCTGCATACCCGGCAACCGGCACTATTAACATTACAAATGTTAATAAAAGCAATCCAACATAAGCTGACAAATGTGCAGATAAAGCTTTACCAGCAGCTCCTTTGTAAAACATCTGATATCCCTTAACGTTCATGTTTTCCTATACCACTTTTGTATTCATACTAATAGCCCTATTCTGCTTTGTAAAGGTTTTTCTGTATATTTGCCTGCTGCCATTGCCATTCAATAACCTCTGCTGTTCCTTCACAGCGTGAACCTCACCATAAGTGACACTATCTGTCTTTCGTAATCAAATACTTTGATGTTTGAATCATTCAGCTCGTAGATCCACCCTGCTGTTATCCCCCAATGTGTATTTATCGCCTTCATCAGGTTCGTGGAGTATGTATGCGTTATGTCTCTCCTGCGCTTATCCGTACCAGGATATTCCCCTTTGTACCCTTTGCAATAGTAAAATCCTGTGAAATCCGCTGCCCAGCCCCTGCCAAAGTCTGCCCTAACTCCCACTTCCCCTGCATTGCCGTTGTAATGCCAGTAGTCTTCTTCGGTCATATCTTTGTCATATGCATACCCTAAACTTATAATCACTGCACTGTGTAACGGTATGTACTGCGTTACCCCAAGCAGGCTGTTGAATCCGTTGCGCTCCGTGTTTGTCGGAAACAGTTTAGTATCATTGAAGTTCCTCCACTGATACCGGTACCGTAACTGTGTGTAGTAACCCTTGCCCTCTGATATGGTCATCACAGGTTGTATGCTGTGCGCAATAATGTATGTCCGGTAGTCTACGCTTGTATATTCAAAGGTGTAGTGTGCCCTGAGATTAATGTTCTTAAAAGGACTGTAATCTATGTAAAACCCGGGCAGGTGCTGCTGTACATTGAAATCATCAACTACCCGCTGCATGCTCTGGTAGAATGAATACGTCGGCACTATACTCAGGTTCTCTCTGACCTGAAATGCGTATTTGCCCTCAAGGTATACTATTGCCCTCCAGTCGGTTTTATTTGTGATGCCACCCGGCACTGGTCCGTCTGTAGGCTCAAGTATTACGTTGCTGTCATACTGGATCCCGGTCGTTATGCTCGCTTCCCAGTTCCTGACCTTCGGTTTCCTGCTGTCCATCTCTTTGATATGCCTGCCTGCAAGTTCAGACAGCTCTGTCCCAGGCCCTGCGCCCTGTACTCTCTCGAAAAAATCCCTCGCCTCTTCGTTCAGCCCCCGCCTGTAATACAACAACCCAAGCTCATAGTTGGCCCGCGCTGATCCAGGGTCAAGTTTTAAGGCCTTCTTCAGCAGCTTCTCCCCTTCCTGCTCTTTACCTGTATTGCAATACGCTATGCCAAGATACAGGGTAGCCAATGGCTCTTCAGGCTTGTCCTTTATTGCTGCCTCTAATTCTTCTGTTGCCCTGGGGTATTCTTTCTGATCAAGGAAAAGGATCCCTTTGGTGAGATGTCTTTCGTACTGCCCTGCCTCCCCTGCATTTGCTTCAGTGGAGTATATAGGAGAACACATCAGAAACACTATCAACAACAGTGCCGTTATCCCATTGCGTTCCCCCCAGGTTTTCTTTATAAATAATCTTATGCTAATTTAGTAAAATTTTGAATATAAAGATAATACAAACTCAAATATGATTTGTCAACACACCTTTGTACAAACCTTTTGCAGAAAATCCGGGAAGACAAGAAGATATTTTGAATCTAAACCTCAATGATAATCGGCATGATCATCGGTCTTCTGTCCATAGTGTCTCTGAGATATTTTTTCAGGGTGCTCCTGAGCTTTGCCTTCAGCAGCGAGGAATCTGCAATGACTTCTCTTTCGAGTCCTTTTATGGTATTTGCAATGAGGTCCTTTACATTATTGATAATCTCCTGGGATGCATCTTCAAAGACAAAACCCCTTGATATGATCTCAGGGCCTGAAATTATAGTCCCTGACGGTTTTGCTATTGCCAGAAGTATCAGCACAATGCCGTCATGTGCAAGCCTCAGCCGGTCGCGGAGCACCATTTCCTCCACATCCCCTATGCCGCCCTTGCCATCAATAAACGTGCGGCCTGAATTCACATTGCCGTTTTTTCTTGCTTCTTTATCGGTTATCTCAAGGATGTCTCCATTGTTCATGATGAATATGTTTTCTTTTGGGATATCCGTTTTCTTTGCGAGCATTGAATGGTAAACAAGATGCCTGTATTCACCGTGAACAGGCATGAAGTATTTCGGCTTGATGAGGTTTAGCATAAGTTTCAGCTCTTCTTTTGAAGCATGGCCTGAAACATGCACCTCTGATACTTTTTCATAGATTACATTTGCGCCTCGCCTGAAGAGATGATTAATGATCTTTCCTATGGAACGCTCATTGCCGGGGATCATCTTTGCGGAAAGGATAACCGTATCCCCATCTTTGATCTTGATATGCTTATGTTCATCTGTCGCAATCCTTGAAAGCACACTCATCGGCTCTCCCTGACTGCCAGTCGTTATAATAACTACCTCATGGTCCTGCAGTTTTGTAAGGTCTTCCAGCTTAAGCCAGGTTTCCTGAGGTATTCTCAGATAACCGAGACTCAATGCTATCTGGGCATTTGATACAATGCTCTTGCCGCAGAGGATAACTTTTCTCCGATACTTAACCGCAACATCAATCGCCTGCTGGATTCTATGGATATTCGATGCAAACGTTGCTATAACAATCCTGCCCTGCGTGTTTGAGAATATATCTTCAAAAGCCCTCCTGACTTCTTTTTCAGAGAAAGTGAAACCGCCTTTTTCAGCATTGGTGCTGTCGGATAAGAGGAGAAGGGTGCCTCTTTCTCCGTATTCAGCAAACCTACGGAAATCCATGAGCTGGCCGTCAACAGGGGTTGGGTCAAGCTTGAAATCTCCTGTATGCACAATAAGCCCCACCGGTGTAGTTATTCCAAGGCCTACACCATCTACTATGCTGTGAGTTACCCGTACGAACTCTATCGAAAATACGCCCATAGCAATAATATCCCTGGGCATTACAGGAATAAGCTTTCTATCTTCAAGGTTATGCTCGCGAAGTTTTTCCTTTACCAGGCCGAGTGTTAATGGCGTACCATAGACAGGGACAGCTATCTCCTTTAACAGAAACGGCAGTGCGCCCGTATGGTCTTCATGCCCGTGGGTAAGAATGACAGCCCTTATTTTTTCTCTGTTATTGATTAAATAAGAAAAATCAGGGATAACAAAATCAACACCAAGCACATCATCGTCCGGGAACATTAATCCTGCATCGATAACGATAATATCCTGGTTGTACTCAAGGACTGTCATGTTGAGGCCTATCTCCTCAACACCACCGAGAGGGATTACAGAAAGCGTATTTTCCACTGCTTTGTATTATATCAGATTTTCAGAAGTGTTATTAATTTGTACTCCTCAGAATGAGAAAGTGAGATCCTTCCGGAATGACTCAAAATCTCTCATTCAGCCACCTAAAAAAGATTAGCTTGAGCCGGTTGTTGAGTAATTTACACCCCTGGCAACTTCCTGCTTTCCTTCCATGTTTGCGCCAGCCTGATCCAGATGAGCGAGGTCCAGGCGCGCTGCTGCACTCTCGTGAAGCACCACGAATTGCTGCGTCGCGCCTATGCAGATCGCGCCAATCAATACCCGTCTTTGCACCAGGTGTTTTCCCCCGGTTCAAAAAATGTTGTCAGGTCAAGCTGTTGTGTTGGATCCATCAGCCCTGCCTTAGTGTGATACTTCGCAGTGTTCTGATTGGGAGGCATGTTCAAGGGTGGGTTGAACGCCAGATCCGAGACCTTGCCTTTTAGCTGCTGTATCTGATGATTATCGTGTACCCGTAGCACAAAGATATTCATAATTCCTCCTTTCCATTACATATTTAAAGCTATTATACCAAAACATATTCTTACGATAAATCCAATGTCGCTGTCATTCTGTTTTCGATCATACATTGCAGCATCTCAAGTTCATCAGCATCGAACCATGTAATATTACAAAAACTGCAACGGTCAATTTCTATCAGATAGGCAAGGCTATAAAAAGTCCTGAGCATGGGATTATGACATTTTGGACATGATGTAAGCGGTTTTAGCTGGGTTTCTGTCTTTTTCAGTTTTTTAATGGCAATTTTTCTCTGGTTATCAGCTGTTACTGCCTTTGCGAGTGATTTTATCCTTTCAGTGCACTCTTTTTCCCTTCTGGTGATTATCCTTGGTATCTTTGTATTGTCGACGAGCACACCTCTGCAGAAACCGCACTGATAAACCTTCGTCTTTTCATATGGCATCTCAGATAAGGATTGTTTACAGGAGGGGCATCGGAACTCTGATGCCTCCTTGCCGGCTGTATTGAGGCGGCTGATAAATATTGCATTTATCAGCGGATTTTCAGATGCCCTTTCCACACTTTTATCATTGCCTGATCTGATCCATGTCAGAGGTAAAAGCCATGGAAGTGCAGCAAGTTCTGCAAGCGCATAAGGTCCCTGCCATTTATTCTTAGGATCAAGGAGATGATAAAGTGGTTCAGCAGCACCCGATGATACATTGACAGTTTGCGTCCCGGAAGTGAGCTTCCTGTCAAGCTCAGCAATACTGACACGAACCATCTTCAGGAGGATATCTATCCTCTTCCTTATGGGTGGGTGGGTTGACATAAGGTTTGAGAAAAAGCCGTTCGACTCGTCCAGTTCGTTCTCCTGAGGGTTTATTATGCAGAGCATTTCGAGTCCGCTCCCTATCATTCCTGATCCTCTCCAGTTCCGTGAAATCAGGTGAAGGGCTTCTGCCATCGCCACAGGGTTTCGGGTCATGCGCACTGAAGCTGCATCTGCCCTGTATTCACGTTCTCTTGATATCAGCATGCTGAGCATCTGACTGAACTTCAGCAATATCCAAAAGAGGAAAAATGCAGGATGTAACCCGCTGCGTTCCTCTTCCCCAAGGTTCTGGAGTTTTTCCAGCATTGCAGCATACATGCCAAACATACTTGTGGCTATGGTTGCTTCCATGCAGTCTCTTGAAAGGATATGATATGCCTCATGAGCCAATACTGCCTCGGTCTGAGACCTTGTCAATCGTGAGAGCAGTCCTTCTGTTATAGCTATTGCTGCATTGCCTTTCAGATCTGCTACTGCTATTGCATTCATAGACAGGCTTGGGATGACAAAACAACCTATCTTTCTCGTCTGACCGGTAACAACATGTATCTCATCTATAATGTTCTTGAGACGCCTGTGTATACCATCTTCGGGGTCGGGAGTAATCGCCCCAAGGCTCTTCATCACTGACTGGACAGCGCCGGAGGCTGAGAACCAGAAATGGATTCCTGCAAGGAGAAGCGAAAATCCTGTTAAAACTATTATATAGAGGGGATCGTTCCAAAAAACGAGAGATCCGGTCTTCATAAAATAAAACGGGAAGAAAAACAACATCCCCAGGAAAAGGGAAATAACAACAGAAAAATACATGAGTAACAGAAGAAGGAAGAGCATGCCTATCCTCCATGTCTTCTGTTTCTCTATCTCAATGAAGGTTAAAGGCATCAGTCATCTATTTTTGCCTTGTGCTTATGTCTGCAACCGGAAGGCTTCTGTCAATCTCTCCGATAGAATAATAGTCTGCCTTGCGGAACCCGAAGACAGAGGCAATGATATTGCTTGGAAAAGACTCTATCCTGGTGGCAAAGTTTGCAACAAGGTCGTTGTAGAGCTGTCTTGCAAAAGCAATCCTGTTCTCGGTTGAAGCAAGCTCTTCCTGAAGCTGCAGCACATTCTCATTGCTTTTCAGAGCAGGATAATTTTCTATCACTGCAAAAAGACCGCTCAATGCCTGTGAAAGCTGATTTTCTGCAGAGACTTTTTCACGAAGACCCGCAGTAGATAAAGCCCTTGCCCTTGCAGATGTCACCTTTTCGAGTGTTTCCCTTTCAAACTCCATATATCCTTTTACAACAGTTACCAGATTCGGGATGAGATCATGTCTTCTTTTCAACTGCACATCGATCTGTTTCCATGCATTCTTCACTTCATTTTTCAGCGCAATAAGTTGGTTGTATGTGACTATTGCCCATAACAGAAATAAAGCGATGACAGCAATTAGAATCCAAATTTCCATAGCTGATCCTTATAATATCTCCTGAGATGTATTATATCTTATAACCTCAGGTAATGACTTTTCGATCATATTTATTTAAAATTAAGAAAAAAAGGAGAGCTTGATGGAAGATCTAAAACACTCGGAAACTTGGAGGGTCTTTAAAATACAGTCAGAACTCGTGGAGGGCTTTGAGACACTCAAAGAACTCGGCCCCGCAGTTGCTATATTCGGCAGTTCAAGGATGAGTACGGGTTCCTATTATTATGAAAAGGCTGTTGAGCTTGGGAAAGTACTCTCCGACTCAGGATTTGCTGTAATTACCGGTGGTGGTCCGGGTATCATGGAAGGGGTCAATAAAGGAGCGAAACCTGGCAATGGCAAATCAGTCGGCCTGAACATTGAGATACCGGCAGAACAGATACCCAATGAATACCAAGATATATCTCTTTCATTCAGATATTTCTTCATACGAAAACTGATGTTTGTTAAGTATTCATCTGCATTTATCATTTTCCCGGGGGGCTTTGGAACTATGGATGAACTCTTTGAAGCCCTCACATTATCACAGACAAAAAGGATCGGAATCTTTCCCATAATACTCTTTGGAAAAGATTACTGGAAAGGTCTTATAGACTGGTTCATGTCTACGCTCGTTCCGAATAATACAATATCACCTGGAGATATTGCCCTCTTTTCAATTGCAGACAATATAGATCAGGTATGCAGTATTCTCAGAGAGCACAGAAGGGTTTATGATACATCGATGCCTGAGTGCTCTAATAAATAGCAGATGATTACTTCCTTGGATGTTGCCTTTTGTAATCCTTCGGCATTTCCTTGAGTCCTTCCCCGCTCCAGATCCCGAGTCTCTTACTTCTTGCTTCTGCCTGTGCAGCCTTTAAATCAGTGACATATTTTACATTCGGGGGAAACGTATAGAGCACGGCCTGTCCGTTCTTCACCATGGACAGATTCACCAGTGTTGCGTCTGTTGTCCATAGATATGCAAGGATGCGGCCATACTTGTCTCTTTTCTCAACATCATACTCCATTCTTACTTTCGAGCCTGAAGAACTTATCAGACTATTAAGATATTTCTTCGACTCAGCTCCCCAGGGAATCTGTCCCAGTTCAGGCGCATCTATCCCGATAAGCCTGACCTTTTCTTCTTTACTGCTGAGCATTACGGTGACAGTGTCCCCGTCAGCAACTGATATGACAGGCACAAAGCTCTCACTGGTGTTCTGCTTTGAGTTGGAGGCTTTCTCGTAGATCAGATAAAAGATCGCAATGAAAACAAAAAATACAGCGGAGACAAGGTTTATTTTTCTTAATTTGCTGTTTTTTCTGTACATGCTTTTATTATATACTTTAAACCTTTCTGTTTTTAACAGTATAATTAGCCTATGAGGACAACACCGAGCCCAGGCTACAGCATAACAATACGGCTTGAGATAATAAATCAGGTCGGCATGTTCGGAAAGATCGCTACTGCGATCGGAGAGATAGGCGGGGATATCGGTGCAGTGGATATTGTCAGGGCCGGCAAGGGTTTCATTATAAGAGATTTCACGGTGAATGCACGGGATGAGATGCATGAGAAAGATATTATTGAGACGGTAAAAAAGATTGAAGGGGTAAGGGTTATCCATGTCACCGACAGGACTTTTTTACAACATCAGGGCGGCAAGATCGAAATACATAATAAGGTTCCGGTAAAAAACCGCTCTGATCTCTCGAGAGTCTATACGCCAGGGGTTGCCCGTGTCTGTATGGCTATCTATAAAGAAAGGGAAAAAGCTTACCGTTTCACCATAAAAAGAAATTCGGTAGCCATAGTAACAGACGGCAGCGCAGTGCTTGGGCTTGGGGACATTGGTCCGGAAGCAGCCTTGCCTGTTATGGAAGGCAAGGCCATGCTCTTTAAGGAGTTTGCAAATATCGATGCTTTTCCGATATGTCTTTCGACACAGGATACTGAAGAGATTATCAGCACTGTAAAGCATATTGCCCCTGTCTTTGGCGGCATAAACCTCGAGGACATCTCTGCTCCGAGATGCTTTGAGATAGAACAAAGGCTCAAACAGGAAATTGATATCCCTGTTTTTCATGATGACCAGCATGGAACAGCAGTTGTTGTACTGGCCGCGCTCATTAATGCAGCAAAAGTTGCGGGGAGAGACCTTGAAGGACTCAGGACTGTTATTTCAGGCGCCGGCGCAGCAGGGACAGCTTGCTGCAGTATTTTGCGGGAAGTCGGAATAACGGATATTATTGTTTGTGACAGGGAAGGTATTCTGTTCAGGGGCAGGGGGAAACATATGAACCCTGTAAAGAAGTGGATTTCGGAAGATACAAACCCGCGAATGATCAAGGGAGGCATTTCAGATGCGCTCATTGGAGCAGATGTCTTCATCGGGGTCTCTGTGCCGAACCTCATTTCAGCGGATGACATAAAACAGATGGCTGCTGACCCGATAGTATTTGCCCTTGCCAACCCCGAACCGGAGATAGCGCCTGAGGATGCATATCCTTATGTCAGGATTCTTGCAACAGGAAGGTCTGACTACCCCAACCAGATTAATAATATGTTATGTTTCCCGGGTTTGTTCAGGGGGCTACTTGATTCAAGGGCAACAACAGTCAATGAAGAAATCAAGCTCTCTGCTGCCAGGGCTATATCCTCAGTGGTTGATCAAAAGGAACTGGGTCCGGATTACATTGTTCCGAGCATATTTGACAGAAAGGTTGTAACAGCAGTTGCCTCAGCAGTTGCAGATGCTGCACACAGGAGCGGAGCAGCGGGAAAAGAGAGATGAGGAATAAAGCCGTAAATGTAATAAATATAACCAGATACCAGGGCACAAATTCCAGTCAGATTGAAGATTATATTGCTGTAGAAAAGAAACTGAAGATATCTGCCAACAGGAAGAATTTACTGAATCTCTATTGCACTCCTTCGATGATAAAAGAACTTGTTTCCGGACTTCTTTACACCGGGGGATTTGGAATAAATAAGATATCACCTGAAAAAATACGTATAGCAGATGGCAAGGAAATCAGGGTTAATCTTAATACTGCAGGGACTATCTTAAAAGAAGGCCTCACTATCTCAAGATGTCTCGGTGGAATCATCTTACATAAAAAAAGGACTTTCAGGAAGATTAAGGACGATTTTTTGATTTCTGCCAAAACCTTCAAAACACTTTTCAGTGAATTCCGGCAGAGGACTGAGCTCTTCAGATTAACCGGTTGTTTTCACAGTGCAGCTCTTTCAGACGGTTTAAGTATTCTTGCATTTGCAGAGGATATCGGCAGGCATAATGCTGTTGATAAAGTTGTCGGTTACTGTATCCTGAATGGCATCCCTTTTGAGAAAAAATTGTTGCTGGTAAGTTGCCGGCTCTCCTCAGAGATTGTATCAAAATGTTCCGCATGCCGCATTCCGGTTCTTGTAAGCCGGTCAGCGCCAACAGACCTTGCTATTGATATAGCAGAACAAACCGGGATAACACTTATTGGTTTTGCAAGAGAAGACCGCATGAATGTGTATACAAATCCACAGAGGATAATTTAACCTATCCCGTACTTATGGAGCCTGTGACGGAATGAACGGAAAGAGAGTTTGAGCAATTTTGCTGCCTCTGTCTTCACACCGCCTGCCTTTTCCAGTGCCTGGAGAAGATACTTCTTTTCAATATCTTCAATAATGGCATCGATATGAATGCCTTCCTGAGGGATATCCGGGATACCTTTCAGCTCACCCGCGCATACAGGGATGCCGGTTATCTCAGAGGGGAGATCAGCCGGAGTTATCTCCTCTTTTTCCGTGAGAAGTTCTATGCGTTCAATAATATTTTCGAGTTCCCTAACATTTCCTTTCCAGGGATAGTCTATCAATAATCTCATTGCTTCAGGAGTAACCCATTTTGGTTTATGCGATGTTTCCCTCAAAAAATGGTCTACGAGCAATGGTATGTCTTCTTTTCTCTCTCTCAAAGGAGGTATATTGATGGGCACTACATTCAATCTGTAATATAAATCCTCCCTAAACCTTCCGGCAGCTATCTCTTCTTTTAAATCCTTATTCGTGGCTGATATAATCCTTATATCGACTTTTATGTCTGTTGTTCCACCGACACGTCTGAATGTCCCGTTTTCAATAACCCTGAGCAGTTTAGCCTGCAGGTTCGTCGGCATTTCCCCGATTTCGTCAAGGAACATGCTGCCGCCGTCTGCGATCTCAAATAATCCCTGTTTATTATACAAAGCACCGGTAAACGCACCTTTCATGTGCCCGAAGAGTTCTGACTCAAGGAGTCCTTCAGGAAATGTTGCGCAATTTATTGTCAGAAAATTCTTTTCCTTTCTCTGACCGAGGTTATGCACTGCTGATGCAACTAATTCCTTACCCGAACCGCTCTCTCCTATTATGAGGACATTTGAGTTGCTCTGAGCTATCTTCGGGATGAGTTTGAACATTTCCTGCATCCTCTGGCTTTTACCAATAATATTTTCGAGCGTAAAAGAAGCCTCTACTTTTTCTCTTAAGAGTGAAAGCTCATCCTTCTCCTTTTTCTTCTCGATCGCTTTGCGGACAATCAACCTGATTTCATCGATATTAAAAGGTTTGCTGATATAATCATAGGCACCTAATTTCATCGCTTCGATTGCTGTCTCTTTATTTGCAAAGGCTGTTATCATTATGACGATAGTATCCGGAGATATTTCTTTTACCTTTTTCAGGACATCAAAACCGTTAGCCTTTGGCATCTTTATGTCTGTTATGACGAGATCAAAGATGTCTTTGTCCAAATATGCGAGACCTTCGAGTCCGTCAGATGCAGTTACTATCTTATGGTGTTCCTCCTCGAGGAGTATCTTCAGGATCTCGCGCATGCTTTTCTCATCTTCTACGATTAATATTTTCCCCTTATGCTTTTTCATAGCTCCCCGGTAATATAACCTCAAAAGTTGTTCCAATTCCAGAGTTGCTTGTTACTCTCAAGATACCGTTATGTTCTTCGACTATCCTGTATGCTATTGCAAGTCCGAGTCCGGTGCCCTTCTCTTTTGTAGTAAAAAAGGGATAAAATATTTTTTCGATATTCTCCCTGTCTATACCGCTGCCGGAATCCTTGAATGTTATTTCTACAAGTCTGTCTGCATTTCTTGTAGAAACAACGAGTTCTCCTCCCTCGGGCATTGCTTCTACTGCATTTATCCCGAGGTTCCAGAATACCTGTCTCAATTTCTCAGGGTCAGCCTTCACTTCAAGCGTTCCCCCGTATTCTTTCCTTATAGATAAATTACTTCTATCCTGATCCACATTTTCGAGAAGCTCTAATGTCTCATCAAGTAGCCTATGGAGGTCAAACATTCTGAACTCTGCCGGCGTAGGTCTTGAATATGTAAGGAAGTCAGTAATTACGCGGTTGAGACGATCCATCTCGTTTAGCGCAATCTCCATAAGTCTCTCTTTTTGATTATCAGGGACAGAGCCTTCTTTGAGCATTTCTATAGATCCCTTGAGAGAAGCAAGTGGGTTCCTTATCTCATGCGCGATATTTGATGAAAGTTCTCCTATAGCAGCCCATTTCTCTTTCTGCTTCATTTCTTTCTCAAGCCGTTTCAACTGTGTAAGGTCCTGGAAGATTACGATAAACCCCTTCATGCTCTCTGCTGAACCCTTCAGCATTGATATGTTCAGTCCGATTATCTTTTTCAGACCATCGACTTTTATTGTCTCTTCTCTGCGCCCCTCGCAAAAAGGTTTCTGGAAGAAAGGGAGAACGGTATCTATCTTCTGTCCAATGACAGAGTCCCTCTGGATGCCTGTTATCCTCTCTGCAGCGCGGTTGAACATAACCACTTTGCCGTCCATGTCAGTAGTGAAAAGACCGCTCGACATGTTTTCCAGCACCTCTCTGTTGAAAATTTCAAGATCCTGTACGTCCAGATCCCTTTCCTCAAGTTTCTGGGATGTCTTCTCAAGCTTTGATGAGAGATAACCACTGAGATAAGCAGTAACATAAAAGAAAATTGTGTGAATAAATATTTTGTACAGGTAATTCTTCTCTTCCATATACCCGCCGCTGGTTACAGGGA
>WSSedA1B2DRAFT_1000152_pt1 | contig 13822 bp, 10 predicted proteins | sample WetSurSiteA1Bulk_FD_9465 | JGI IMG/M metagenome (IMG submission 9465) | reverse complement strand
CTCCTGGCTGCCGGCAAAAGAGGAGACTGCCAGCAGACAAATAATAATAACGATCATTTGCAAACGAAACATATATATAGTTTACATGCTTCGCATCTTGTAGAATACATTTAATATGTTCAGCAGAAAAACATTAAGAAAAGTCAATTTATCAGGCAAAAGGTATTCACCCATGTCTCGTTACTGGCGCTTTATTATACTGAGCTTGATCGCCTCCGGATCTATCCTGGCAATTATGTTTGTCCCGGTAATCCCGCAAGACCCGTCTTATCATGAGTTCGCTGATGACAGGGCATTTTGGAAGATCCCAAACGTTTTCAATGTGGTCTCAAATATTCCGTTTTTTATTGTCGGTCTTTTTGGTTTAATCTTTTGCGTAAAGCATTCTGCAACAGCGGGGATATGGTCGTGGAGGATTTTTTTCGGGGCTGTTATTTTCATTTCTGCGGGTTCAGCTTATTATCATTGGGCACCAAATAACTGGACATTATTCTGGGACCGCCTGCCTTTGGTTATCGGATTCATGGCACTTTTTGTATCACTGTTAAGCGAATTCATTCATCCTCGACTTGAAGCTATCCTTTTGATTCCCATGTGTATACTTGGCATCGCCTCTGTGATCTACTGGCATTTTACAGATGATTTGAGATTCTATGCATGGGTACAGTTTTTCCCTTTGCTGTATATCTCTATTGTTTTCTTACTATATAGACAAAGATCTGCATATCAATCTTATCTATTTGCTGCTCTTGGATTGTACATTCTCGCAAAGGTGGCTGAAGTTTTTGACAAATCTTTCTTCTCAATGACCCATCAGAATGTCAGCGGGCACTCATTAAAGCATCTTTTGAGCATATTAGCTGTATATATTCTCTACCTTAGACTCAGGCGTTCTTCATCTATCCTGAATGAGGAACACAAGATCGCATAGGTCTGAAAAAGCAAAACACAATTGTCTTCTTTTTTATGTATCCTGACATATACTTAGTACATCCAGAATGTCGTATTCCTTGGATCTGACCGCCGGTGCGTATTACAAGTACTATGTTCTGATTAGTTTCGTTTGAAAGTACTGCACTCAAAATAACATTTGTATTCTCTATTGCCAGTCATGCCTTCATTCCGTAAAATATCTTCTATATGAATATTGAAATACTCAAGGCTATCGGCAGAGAACTTTTGCAGCAAATACCTTCTGTAAAAAAATGGTCTAAAATCCCAGTAGGGATCGGCGCATCAGGCGATAAGACACATCAGATTGATAAAGCGGCAGAGGATATAATCATCTCCGGCCTTCAGGATTCAGAAGAATCATTGACAATTGTTTCTGAAGAGGCCGGGATCAAAAAAATCAGCGGCGGTGGCAAGACAGTATTGATTGATCCTGTTGATGGCAGCAGAAATGCGGTCTCAGGGATTCCTTTTTATTGTACATCGATTGCGGTTGCAGATGGCAATACAGTAGGGGATATTGAACTCGCCTATGTTGTGAACCTCATAAACGGTGATGAGTTCTGGGCTGAAAAGGGCAAAGGGGCGTTCCTGAATGGTGAAATGATAACTACACAGAAAGACGATATCTTTTATCTTGTCGCATATGAGGCTCAGTCTCCTAATAAAGACTTCCTTCAAATCACTCCGCTTATTTCAGGATCCAGAAAGACCCGTTGTCTCGGTTCTACAGCCCTTGACCTTGCCTATCTCGCATCTGGCGCAATCAGTGTCTTTGCGAATCCATCGCCTTCGCGGAGCTTTGACTTTGCCGGTGGTTGGTTATTGGTACAAGAGGCAGGGGGGATATTTACCGATATGCATGGGAACCCTGTTGATGCAACCGAAGTCGGGCTGAAGAAGTCAAGCTCACTGCTTGTGTCAGGCAATGAGAGACTGCATGAGAGGGCATTGAAACTGCTGGGCAAATCAAAAAGTTAAACGATTTTTACGGGAAACAGTATAGTTTTTGTTTGGGTATTATTTGAAATTACGGTGACAATAATCGCATCGCCTTTTGATATTTTCTCTGGCAGTGTGAACCTAAATGTAGAGCTATATGTTCCCTGGGTTCTGAAGACCGTTCTTTCAGATAATTTTATCAATCCCTCTCTTTCATTGAAAAGCATCCTTGTTTCAGTTATCTTTATCTCTTTCCTATCAACTGGTGCAAGAATTGTATACTGGACATTCGCATTTATTATCGAACCAATTGCTATATTTTGTGGGAGAGAGAAGGACTCTTCAAGAATAAGCTTTTCTTCATTATCTCCTAATCTGTATTTCATGAGGGCTTCTTTCCTTGATTCCAGCTTTTTATCATAGTATTCACCAATAAACGTACCAATACCTGTTCCCAACATACCACCCAACATGGCTCCAAATACATTGCCTGAAATAATCCCACCGATTAACAGTCCTGCAACGCATCCGCCAGCCATTCCCATATTAGCTCTTGTATTGAATTTGGGCATAAAAGCACAACTGCTTAGGTGAAAGCTTATAAAGCATAAAACTACCAAAATACTAATAAATTTTTTCATATCCTTTTTTCTTCTTTATCCTGCACCGTTCCCTCTTCCTGTTCAGTAGGTTCGGGCACAGGGCTTTCAACAGTAGGTTCAACAGGCACAATAAATATTTCTTTCGAATAGTAGTAACTGAGGATAATGGCAATAATCACCAGGCCGAGATATGTCTGAAAGGCATAGGAAATCAATTGATAAGGGAAAGAGAGAATTGTGCCCACAACCGGTATCAATGTAAAAGGATAACCAACAAGGATCAGGAGAAAACTTGCGAGTAAATATCCTATAAAAATTACAGCATAAAGCCAGAATCCATTCGGATATTTGACGAGAAACCTTACTGCCTCATTTATAGATTTAAAGGCGCCGGTCCCTTTAAAGAAGAGACTTGCAAACCCATAAAGTGTTAATGAGAGGATTCCAAGGATGAGCATGAGCGCGATTATTAATAAGATGATGGCAAAGAAAGTGCTGAAGAAAAGTGCAAGGGTCGAATCCTTGCTCTGTGCAAATGATATGATCGCAGCTATTCCGCCACCCAAAAGCCCGAGGAAAAAAGCAGCGAGAAGAAAAATAAGGCCAATGACAGATGTAAATCCGAGGAGGCGGAGAAAAAGCCTTTTTGCCTGGTCGAGAAACACCCGGATATTAAACTTCAGGGTTTTGTCTTCTATAGACCTACCGATGATGCCTATAGAGCCTCCAAACAGATATATGCCGAGCACTGAGACCACAAGAATATACAGAATAAAGCTCGCTACAACGATGAGTATAAGTCCCAGGTATTTCGATATAATATCGGACGGGCCTCTGAGCATCCTGAAGATATCTCTTGTCTCAGTAAGCGCTGTAAGGTCAATGCCGAATATGATGAATGCTATTGCAAGCGGTATCCCGACTATAATGAAAAATCCGATACTGCTCATAAAAACCATGCCGACCTGTATCAGCACAAGCTGCCAGTTTTTGTTGATCAGTCTGAAGCCGTCTTTAATAGCCTCAATATATTTCATCTATCTCCTCAATAACAACCTCTTCGTAAACATCTTCAGGCAATTCCCTGATAAACCGTGAGGGTCTAAGTAAACCAATACCTTTCCATTCCTCTGATGCAAACGGATAACAAAGATAGAGATCATCCTTTGCTCTTGTCACAGCAACATAGAAGAGCCTTCTTTCCTCTTCCTCATACTCTGTCTGTAATGACCTGACAGAAGGGAACCTGCCATCATTCAGCCCAATAATGAAAACAGTATTCCACTCGAGCCCTTTTGCCTGATGCACTGTAGAAAGTATAACACATTCCCTATCCTCCTCCCCTTCCCCTGCCTCTCCTCCTGAGACACTCTGAAGGCTTAATTCACTTACAAAGGTTTCAAGTGAGGTATATTTCAGAGCAAACCTCGTCATCTGCTCAATGTCCTGTATCCTCTCTTCTGCATTGGGATAATGATTGTAGAGATAATCTTCATAGCCTTGCCTGAGTATGTGGTCTATAGCAGCAGAAGGCTGAAGAGGGGAATTGCTGTAATCCCTGTTTCTCAATATATCCAGAAGGGCAAGGAAGAGGCTAAAACCGTCCAGNGCCTTTTTGGGAACAAGCCTTCCCATCCCGGCAATGGCATCAAGAGGANTCTCTGATCTGCTGATCGAGTCCCATAGTTTTGCTGCAGTGATATTGCCGATGCCAGGTATCAATTTGACTGTCCTTTTCCAGCTCAGCTCATCTAAAGGGTTTATAACAACCCTCAGGAATGAGAGGATATCCTTAATATGTGCCTGTTCAAAAAACTTCAGACCAGACCTTACCTCAAAAGGGATACCCCTCCGCTGAAGTTCCATCTGGAGTTCCATTGACTGGTAATGGGAACGGTAAAGTACCGCTATGTCATTTAAGGTTGTCCCCTCGGCATTAATATCGAGTATTTTTTGCGCAACAAAATCAGCCTGCTGGAAGATATCCATGAGCGGTACAAGCCCGGGCATATTACCAGGGGCTTTTACAGAATTAAGCTCTTTATGGAACTGTCTGACATTATGAATGATGCTTTTGTTTGCAAGACGGAGGATTTCGGGTGTGGATCTGTAATTCGTAGTTAAATTGAAGATGGTCACGTTGGGGTATCGTTCCGGAAATTTCAGGATGTTTTCGAAATCTGCCCCCCTGAAAGAATAGATTGACTGGGCATCGTCACCGACCACCATCAGGTTTCTGTTCGTATGTGATAAGAGGTTAACTATCTCTGCCTGCAGTTTATTCGTATCCTGATATTCATCAACGAGCACATGCATGAACTTTGCAGAATAGTCCTCCCTTATATTCTCATGCTCGATGAGCAAACTTTTCCAGTTTGTAAGCAGGTCATCGAAATCCATCAGATTCAGGGCATGCTTCTTTTTATCATATAGGGTAATCACCTCTCCTATTTCATCTGTCACATTGTTGAAATGCGGGAAACAGAGAGGAACGATCTCTTCGATGCTGCTTTCCTTGTTTTTCGTCAGGCTGTACATATCGCACAGCACAGATCCCTTCGGCAACACACTCTCTCTTTTTTTTATCTCTCCAAGGCATATATCAAACAGGTCTTTTGAGTCTTCCCGGTCAAGGATAGAAAACCCTTGCTTGTACCCGACGAGCAGGCAGTGCCGCCGCAAGATCATATTTCCTATATGATGGAATGTGCCTCCCATAAGTCCCCGGATATTTCTCCCTATCAATAAATCCACCCTCCTCATCATTTCCTTTGCTGCTTTATTGGTAAAGGTGAGGAGCAGGATGTTTTCAGGTCTGATCCCTGTCTCTATAAGCCGTGCGACACGATATGTAACCGTCCTCGTCTTCCCGGTGCCTGCACCTGCAAGAACAAGCATGGGACCCTCGCGGTGCATAACTACCGCATACTGCTCTTTATTGAGTTCCTTTTCGTAACTGAGTTTAAGGCCTGAAGATCTTCTGTGGAGAAAGTACTTTTTCATTGCAACCTCATCGCAATCTCTCTTGTAAAGTCTGACAGAGTTTCATCCCGTGCGCCGAAAACTATATAGTTATCCCATTCCTTCAGGCAGCTGAAGATTAATGTCCGCTTGTGCAAAACCTCTGCTGATCTTCCTGCTGCCTGAATCTCTTTCACCAAGTCTTCGCTCGAAATATCTTTCTGGGCTGAGCCACCGGCATAGAATATAGGCAATAAAATGAGATGGTCTTCCTCCCGCAGGTGCCTGATGAATGCTTCAATATATCCCTGCTTCATCAAACGTACAGGCCCAAACCCATGCGGCTGGAAGATATAACAGATCCTATGGCAGATTCTCTTTACGGTTTCCATCAGCGATTCTATCTTATGCGGGTTATGGGCGTAATCATCTATCACAAGGTTTTTCCTGCTGTTAAGGTAAATATCAAAACGCCGTTCAATCCCTGAAAATTGAGGAAGCACATCTGCTATATCCCTGAGAGGAATCCCCATTTCTGAAAGCAGGGCGATACACGATACTGCATTGTAGAGATTGTATTCCCCTGGAAGCGATAGTCTGAAATTTATGTCATGAAGTTTAAAATTTGTGCTGAACGGCTGATATTCTATAGCCTGAGCCTGGTATTCAGATGATGTATGTATAGAAAACCGAACCGGCTTATCAAACCGGCATTTTTGCAAATTGCTGTCATCCCCTCCGATAACCAGCGCTTCCTTTGTATTCCTGCTGAGGGTCTCAAACATCTCAGCAGTCTTTTCGACTGAGTTATGATCAAGACTCAGATTGGCAATAATGGAATAAAAAGGGTGGTAAGACACAATCGAACCGTCGGATTCACATGCTTCTATAACCAGGAGATCCGAACTGCCCGAGAGAGAATTCCCAGGATTGCTTGTGGTCCTGAATTGTTTCACCCTGCCGCCTCCTATGAAATTCGGCTTTAGGCCAAGGTTATCCATCAGATACGCGAGCATGCCTGCCATGGTTGATTTTCCGCTTGTTCCGGCAACAGCGACTGTCCTGAATTCCGATACTATCTCCGACAGATACCGGGGACGTGTTTTTATTGGAATACCGAGTTGTTTTGCCTTTATTACCTCTGGTTGATCATCCTCTACCGCTGTACTGAAAACAGCAAAATCATATGATGCATCAATCCCTGAACCGTCCTGTGGGACGATTATAATGCCTTTGGCCTTCATGATCCTGCATATCGGATTATCAGGAGAAGTATCAAATGAGCGGTCTGAACCTGCAACAATATGCCCGCGGTCTGCCATGAACCCTGCTATTGCTGACATACCGCTGCCACCGATACCCGAAAAGAATATTCTGGACATATGAATTTTTATTTTAAGACAAATGAAAAGCAAAGAGCAAAGACCTTGAGCCAAGTTGATAAAAATACCCCAAAAAGGGTATATTATCAGTTAAATTTTTGGAGGTGAACTATGCTTGCAAATTTTATAGATATAGCTTATGCAATGGGGCCAACTCCTCAGGGAGGCGCGGGTCAGGGTGGCATAGGGGGTTTACTGGGGAGTCTTCTTCCCCTTATCCTTATATTCGTTATCTTCTATTTCCTGCTTATAAGGCCGCAGCAGAAAAAGGCTAAGGAACACAAAAACATGATAGATAACCTTAAAAAGGGAGATAAGATTGTCACATCAGGTGGCATTTATGGTGTTATTGAAGCTGTAGGCACTAATACTGTAACCTTGAAAGCCGGTGAAAATGTAAAGATAAAGCTTGGAAAGCCTTATGTAGCAGCGCTGCGGGCATCTTCGGATGAAGACTAAGATAGAGGAGAGAGCTGAATGAAGAAAAAGATTCTCTGGAAATTAATCCTTATCAGTCTGACTTTAATTCTTGCACTCATCTTTTTCCTCCCGAATACGCCTGTATTTAAATACATGCCTGAATGGTGGAAGACGAATATGCCGAATAAGGGTATTGTCCTCGGGCTTGACCTTCAGGGGGGCTTGCATCTTGTATTTGAGGTTGAAGGTGATAAGGCTGTTGAGATAACAACTGACAGGTATGCATCAAGGTTAAGGGAACTTTTAGCAAAGAAAAACCTGACAGCCAATGTTACTGTCAGTGGTCTTGCTATTACAATAACCCCATCAAATACCGAAATAAGAAAGGTTGTTGAGGATAACTATCCAACACTTGCTGTTGTTGAAACAGGGACCAGACTTGTATACAAAATGTCTGACAAAGAAGCCGGCAGGATAAAAGATACATCTACTGATCAGGCGCTTGAAACTATCCGCAACCGGATTGATCAGTTCGGGGTTTCAGAGCCGACGATTCACAGGCAGGGTGAAAATGAAATTGTTGTCCAGCTTCCCGGTGTCAAAGATCCAAAACGCGCTATTGACCTCATAGGGAAAACTGCTCAGCTGGAATTTAAACTTGTTGCTGATGATGTTAAAATGGCTTCCGAGATCCCCCAAACGATAGCACCGGGGGAAGAAGAGCTTCTTTTAAGCCAGTTCGCCGGAAAAATTCCGGAAGGCACCGAGATACTCTTCGAAAAAAAGGTTAACAGGGAGACAGGCGCTGTGAGAAAACTGCCGATCCTCCTTAAAAAACAGTCCGCCCTTACCGGAGACCTTCTCAGCGATGCAAAGGTCAGTATTGACACAAGGTTCAGTGAACCGTACGTCTCCTTATCGTTTAATACTGCAGGTGCAAAACTTTTTGAAGATGTAACCGCGGCGAACGTCAAGAAAAGACTTGCAATAATCCTCGACAATACTGTTTATTCAGCCCCTGTAATACAGGAGAGGATAGCAGGGGGAAATGCGCAGATAACCGGAAACTTTACAATGGAAGAGGCCAAAGACCTTAGTATTGTATTAAAGGCGGGCGCACTTCCTGCACCCATGAAAATGCTCCAGAATGTGACAGTTGGTCCTTCTCTCGGAAGGGACTCCATAGAGGCCGGCAAGATGGCCGGCATTATAGGCACTATAGCTGTTGTTATCTTTATGATTTTCTACTACAGATTTTCAGGCATAATAGCTGATTTTGCCCTGCTGTTAAACATAATATTGCTCCTCGGAGCAATGGCATCCCTTAATGCAACACTAACTATGCCCGGCATAGCGGGTATTATCCTTGCCATTGGTATGGCTGTTGACTCAAACGTCCTGATGTTCGAGAGGATGCGTGATGAACTGAGGGCCGGCAAAACACCGCGGGCAGCAGTTGATTCAGGGTATGACAAGGCCTTCTGGACAATCTTTGACTCTCACGTCACAACGTTAATAACAGCAGCAGTTTTATTCCAGTTCGGCACAGGACCGATTAAGGGATTTGCTGTAACATTGAGCCTCGGTGTTTCTATAAACCTGTTTACTGCCCTTATCGGTACAAAGTCGATCTTTGATATAATCAACACAAAACGTGAATTAAAGAACTTGAGTATATAGGAGAAGGAACGATAAATGATCGAGCTTATTAAAAATACAAATATTAACTTTCTCGGCAAGAGATATATAGCCTTTGTTTTTTCAGGCATTCTCTCTGTTATAGGAATTATTGCGGTAATACAGATTGCTACAGGACATGCAAATCTTGGGATTGATTTTGCAGGAGGAACCGCCATTCAGTTCAAGTTTGAGAAGACTGTTGCACTACATAACATCCGGATAGCCCTTGAAGCCGGAGGGTTAAAGGACTTTGACCTCCAGGATCTGCCGTCAGAAAACAAGATACTGATAAGGGTCAAGAAAACCGACTATAAACTCGGCGAGGTTTCAGAGACAATAACCAGTATACTCAGCCAGAAAGTTCCCGATAATAAATATGTTGTTGACTCAATAACCGAGATCGGGCCAAAGGTCGGTGGCAGGCTAAGGGCAGATGCAGCTCGGGCTGTTGCAGTTGCTGTTATCGGGATACTCATTTATGTTGCATTCAGGTTTCAGTTCAAGTTTGGTGTTGGTGCGACTGTTGCGACATTTCATGATGTTCTGGCTGTCCTCGGTATGTTCTTTATCATGGGTCGGGAGATTAATCTAATCCTCGTCACAGCCCTTCTCACGATTGCCGGTTATTCGCTTACTGATACCGTGGTTGTGTTTGACAGAATAAGAGAAAACCTGAAACTGAAACAAAGGGAAAGTGTCGAGGCAGTCATGAACACCAGTATTAATGAGGTGTTATCAAGGACGATAATCACCTCGACAACGGTTCTGCTCACATCAATAGCGCTCTTCTTCTTTGGCGGTGAAGTATTGCACGACTTTTCTCTCGCAATGATAATGGGTGTTGTTGTCGGAACATTTTCTTCCATTTTTGTTGCAAGCCCGATAGTGCTTATTTGGGGCGGGAAAAGACCCTTTGCAAAAAAATAAAGGTTCGAGTTGCCGAGTAGTCAAGGGGTCAAGTGACTAAATATTTTTCCTACTTGAACCCTTGTACCCTTGATTCCTTGAATCCTTCTGTTTGCTATGCATCAGCGCTGGCTCGTTAACAGGACTAATCCGGAATATATCAAGTATGTATCAAGAACCGCATCTGTTTCCTCTGTCCTGGCACAAATACTTATCAATAGAGGATTTAAATCGCCCGGTGAAATAAGTTCCTTCCTTAATCCTGATATCTCCCAACTCTCTGACCCGTTTGATATACAAGGCATGAAAACAGCTGTTGACAGAATAATCGCAGCATCAAAGCGGGGAGAGAGGGTATTTGTTCACGGCGATTATGATGCTGACGGACTTTCATCAACAGCAATAATGCTCAAGGCATTAAAGATGCTCGGAATAGACTGCTGTTACTTTATTCCTAACAGAATGGAGCATGGCTATGGTTTTAACCCGCCATCGGTAAAGTATGCAGAACAACTAGGGGCAAATCTGATAATAACTGTTGATTGCGGCATAACCTCGTTTGAGGCGGTAGCCCTCTGCAGGAAATCCGGCATTGATGTCATTATAACCGACCACCACGAACCAATCAGAAAAGAAAATTCTGTTAACGATTCACGTTTCACCTTTCACGATTTGTTATTGCCTGATGCATTTGCCATTATTAATCCTAAGCTCACGCCTCACGCTTCACGCCTCACGGATTTATCCGGAGCCGGCATTGCCTTTAAAGTTGCTCAGGCATTAGCCATGGTTCACGATTCACGTTTCACCTTTCACGATTTGTTAGACCTTGCAGCACTTGGCACAATGGCTGATGTTGTGCCGCTGACAGGGGAAAACAGGCTCATTGTAAAAGAAGGCCTGAAGCTGTTAAAAAATGGGGGTAGGCCCGGAATAGAGGCACTGAAAAACGCAGCAGGAATTATCGGAAAAGATCTCAGAACAGGCCTGCTGCTCTTCAGCATAATCCCGAGAATCAATGCAGCGGGAAGAATTTCCGACGCTGCCAATGTCATAAAGCTGCTGCTTACGGATCTTGAAGATGAGGCAAATGACATAGCGATATCCCTGAATAAACTCAACTCAGAGAGGCAGCAGATAGAGGAAAAGGTTTATCAGGAGGCCCTCTGTAAACTGAGGAGCCAGGGGATACGGTCTGTAATCGTGCTGGCCTCAGAAGGCTGGCATAAAGGTGTCGTTGGCATCGTGGCCTCAAGGATTGCCGAAGAATTTTATCGCCCGGTATTTGTTTTATCAATAGAGGATAATATTGCCCGGGGTTCTGCAAGAAGCATTCCCTCCTTTGATCTTTACAGGGCTCTCTCGGATTGCAAAGAATTGCTCAAAGGCTTTGGCGGACATAAACAGGCTGCAGGACTGGAACTGGATTCTCAGGGCATCTCCTGCTTTGAGGATCGTATAAACAGTATTGCGGATAAAACCCTTGCTGAAAAGGACTTTGTTCCTTCGCTCGAGTTAGACGCAGATATCGACTTTTCTGATATAAGCTTTAACCTCACAAAGGAGTTTGCAATGCTTGAACCCTTCGGGTTCGGCAATCCTGAGCCCCTGCTCGGATCAAAAGGGCTTGAGATCCTTTATCCCAGGATACTCAAAGATACTCATCTGAAGATGAAGCTTAAACAAAACAATCAGTCTATTGATGCAATAGGATTCAACATGGCCTCCTTTTTTGAAAACCTCGCGGTCACAAATAGGGTTGATGCTGTATTCACCCCAACAGTGAATGAATGGGAAGGGGTCAGATCCATCCAGTTAAATGTAAAGGCGCTGAGAACAAGCCAGTAACGAAAGTAGACTGTAGACTGTAGGTAGTGGATAACGATATTCTTTTTCGCAATATGCTATCTACAGTCTACCTTTCCCTACATACTACATACTATCTATTGCCTACTGATTGTATAATAGACTATGGAAAATGAAATTGTAGATATTGATCTTCTGATTAAGAAAGTCCTTTCCTATAATCCCGATGCAGACATTGAACTCCTGAAAAAAGCCCATCTCTTTTCGAAGGAAGCCCATGGCAGCCAGAAACGAATAGGAGGTGCGCCTTATATTGAACATCCTTTGTCAGTTGCATCAATCCTCGCTGACATGAAGATGGATGTTGCAACCATTGCCGCAGGGCTTCTACACGACACAATTGAAGATACAGAAACAACCGTAAAAGATATAAAAGACCATTTCGGGAAAGAGATCGCCTTCCTTGTCGAAGGACTGACAAAGCTCTCAAAAATGGAATTTATGACCAAGGAAGAGGCGCAGGCAGAGAACTTCAGGAAGATGCTCCTTGCAATGGCAGAGGACCTCAGGGTGATACTCATTAAATTTGCAGACAGGCTTCATAATATGCATACACTGCAAAACCTTCCTGAAAATAAACAGCAGAGGATTGCGTCGGAAACTCTCGAGATTTATGCACCAATAGCAAACAGGCTTGGTATCGGATGGTTACGGACCGAACTCGAAGACATGAGCTTCAAGATACTTATGCCAGACCTCTATAACGAACTCGTCAGAAAGGTTGCAAAGAGAAAAGAGGAGCAGGAGGCATATCTAAAAGAGGTCACAGCCATCGTAAACAGCAAACTCAAAGAAGAAGGGATACCCGGTAAAGTATCATGGCGGATAAAACATTACTACGGTATTTATCAGAAGATGCAGAAACAGGAGATTCCCTTTGAGCAGGTACATGATGTCCTTGGACTCAGAATAATTACAGACACAAAGGCTAACTGTTATGCAATTCTCGGCCTTATACATTCCCTCTGGGCGCCTGTGCCTGGAAGGTTTAAGGATTATGTTGGTGTTCCAAAATCAAATATGTATCAATCCCTGCATACAACGATTATCGGTCCTAAAGGCGAAAGGGTTGAGTTCCAGATCAGGACAACTGAAATGAGTATGATTGCAGAGCATGGGATAGCATCNCACTGGAGATACAAGGAAAAAGGCAGAGTNGATGAGAAGAGTGACAGATACATCTCGTGGCTGAGGGAGTTNATNCAGGCTCAGAGAGAACTGAGTGATGCAAAGGACTTTGTTGAAGCTGTTAAGGGAGAGGTTGTNCCTGAAGTCATTTATGCCTTTACCCCCACAGGAGAGATAAAAGAGATGCCTGTCGGGTCAACCCCGGTTGATTTTGCATACAGCATCCATTCTCAGGTAGGTAACAGGTGTGTAGGCGCAAAGATAAATGGAAGGATAGTGCCGCTTAAATTTGTCCTGAGAAATGGGGACACAGTCGAGATATTAACCTCACCAACACAGGGGCCGAGAAGGGATTGGCTTAAGTTTGTGGTTACTCAGCGTGCAAAAAGCAGGATCAAACAGTGGATAAAGACAGAAGAACAAAAACAGAGCATAGAACTCGGACTGAAACTCCTTGAAGGAGAATTGAGAAGGCATGACCTGAGCCAATCTGTCCTGAAATCAGAAGAAATACAGCAGGTTTTGAAATACTTCAATATCCCGTCCCTTGAAGACCTTTATGCCTCTATTGGTCGCGGGAAAGTATCAGCCCATCAGATTGCCAATAAGTTGTTACCTGAAAAACCGGTTGAAGAGACCCCTGTTGCCAAGGTCATTAAACCTCAGAAAGACCATAAGGGTATAACTATAAAAGGAGTAGATAATGTTCTCTATCACACCGCAAAATGCTGCTTCCCCATTCCCGGCGATACATTGATAGGCTTTGTGACAAAAGGGAAGGGTGTTACCATACATCGAAAGTCCTGTCCGAACCTCGACAGACTCGCCCTTGATAATGCAAGGCTTATGGATGTTGAATGGAAATCAGAGGGGGATGCGACATCGCCGGTACGGTTATTGATAGAAGCAGTTGATAAACCAGGGATACTTGCAAGCCTGAGCGCTCTCATATCATCAGTGAATATAAATATAAGCAATGCAACA
>WSSedA1B2DRAFT_1000151_pt1 | contig 13827 bp, 8 predicted proteins | sample WetSurSiteA1Bulk_FD_9465 | JGI IMG/M metagenome (IMG submission 9465) | reverse complement strand
ATTTACAGGGTTGATTACCTCCTGTACGAAGAAGGCATTCTGGAACAGCATTCTGCATCAGGATCAGGGGCTATCGGAAAAGAAATAAAAAATGCTTTTCCAGAGGTTGCAGGCTATACGAGGTTTGTCCGTACAGAAAGTCTTGTAAAATATGGTGACAAAACCTTCAAAGAGAAAAACATCGTGTACGCCCAATCATCATTTTTTGATCTCTTCTCATTTCCGCTTATGGAAGGTATAGCAGATTCAAGCATTCTTGCTATTAATCATGCAGTTATTACAGAGGAAACAGCAAGAAAATATTTTGGTGATGAAAACCCCGTTGGAAAAATGATCACTGTTGACGGAATCAGCGATTTTGAAGTAGCAGGAGTTGTCAGATCCATCCCTGAAAATTCACACTGTAAGTTTGATATTTTACTTTCGTATGAAAACCTGATAAAGTCCTCTAGATCCTGGGATAATTCGTGGGTAAGTGAAAGGGTTTATTCATATATTCTCCTGAAACCCGGAACGGATTCTAAAGCATTGCAGGCCAAGTTACCACAGCTGCCAGAAGCCTTTATCGGAAAATTTATGAAGGAAGCATTCTTCCTGCTGGAATACAGGCTGGTTAAGCTTACTGATATACATTTACATTCATCTGTAAGTAACGAATTGGAGGTCAATGGTAATTACCGGAATGTGGTGTCTCTTGGTATTATTGCCTGTCTTGTATTGCTGATCGCATTTATTAATTATATCAATCTGGCTACCTCACGATCGATAGAGAGAGCTCATGAAGTGGGTGTCCGGAAAATATCAGGTGCATCGTATAAAGACCTGATTTTACAGTTCTTAACAGAGTCAGCAATATTGAACCTGCTTGCACTGATAATAAGTCTTTCCGGAGTCATATTATTACTACCCTTCTTCAAACAGGTTATGCAAAGTCCTCTCCGGATTGATTACCTGATGGTTATTCTGCTCTTTTTTCTTCTGCTCATATCGGGATCATTATTCACCGGATTGCTCCCTGCAATATACATTTCGAGATTTGCACCCGGCCTTGTTTTAAAAGGAAAAACACCGACCGGGTCAAAATGGATTATCGGGCTTAAAAATACTCTTGTTATTTTCCAGTTCACCATTTCAGTTATTCTGATTATCTGCACAATCACTATTTTCCGTCAGGTTAATTTCATGCGCAATCACGACCTCGGTTTTAATATGGATGGATTAGTGGTAATTGATGGCCCGCGGATATTAAGGGCAAATACTTTTGAATCCTACATGAATAGCCTGGAATCTTTCAAAAATGATATAAAAGCCATATCCAGTGTCAGCAGCATCACAGCCTCCTCTAATGTNCCCGGAACAGAAATTAAAAACTCACGCGTTTTCGGGATTCCTGTGGAAGGCCGTAATACTGAAAAAAGGATTGATGTCTATTATATTGATAATCAATTTTTTAATACTTATGGACTGACTCTGCTTGCCGGTGACAATTTTGCATCTGGCATTGAGGAGGAATTCAATAAAATTATTTTGAATGAATCTGCGCTTACTTATTATGGATTTAAAGATGCGGTGAGCACTGTCGGTAAGATTTTAAGAGGAGGCAAACAGGAAATGATTATAAAGGCTGTTATCAAAGATTTTAATCAGCAATCCTTAAAAGAATTACCAGCTCCCATCGCGTTTTTCAATCAACCAGCCAACGTATTCTACACTATTAAAGGTAATATGACAGGCATGCGTGAACTTATTCCTGAGTTAGAGAAAGTATGGAATACACACTACCCTGGTAATCCTTTCAATTATTTCTTCCTGGACGATTTTTTCAATGAACAATACAGGCCCGACCGGCGTTTTAGCGGATTATTTCTTGCATGTTCAATTCTGGCAATTATCATTGCCTGCCTTGGTTCATCAGGTTTATCGGCTTATGCCATTACCCGCCGGACCAAGGAAGTGGGGATCCGTAAGACAAACGGTGCAAGGATTGTACAGGTGATGGTATTATTAAATAAAGACTTCGCGAAATGGGTTGTTATTGCAATCGTCATTGCTTCTCCTGTTGCATGGATTGTCATGAATAAATGGCTGCAGAATTATGCCTACAGAACTGACATTAGCTGGTGGATCTTTGTTGTCTCTGGAGTAATAACAATAAGTATTGCTTTAATTACCGTAAGCTGGCAAAGTTGGCGTGCAGCAAAAAGGAATCCGGTTGAAGCTCTCAGGTATGAATGACCCCTCCCTAAATCCCTCTCCGGAGTGGGAGGGACTTAAGATAATAAATGAAAGCTTTTGCTGAAATATTAAAATCTGAAATTCAAAAATCGCTACCTGGTACTGATATGCAATGGGTGATGGCCTCATCGGACAGGATGATAAAGGATTTCCCCAGAGTGCCCGGACCAGATGCCCGTGAAGCCGGGGTGCTTATTCTTCTTTATCCATATAATGGAACAGTACATACAGTTTTTATTCAACGTCCTGATTACATTGGAATTCATGGCGGGCAGATAAGCTTTCCGGGTGGCAAAAGAGAACCGGATGATTCAAATATTATTGAGACAGCCTTGCGCGAAGCTGCGGAAGAGGTCGGAATACGAATATCAGAAATAAGTGTGATCGGTACACTTACTCCACTGTTCATACCTGTGAGCAATACCAATGTCACACCTGTTGCAGGATGGACGGATTCAAGACCTGAGTTTAAACACAAGACCGATGAAGTTGTATTTCTCATTGAAGGAGAAATAAAAAGATTTCTTGAACCTTCAATGGTCAGAATTAAACCTTTTGAAATCAGGGGCGAAATGATTTCTATAAAGTATTTTGACTATGATGGTCATATCATCTGGGGGGCAACTGCAATGATCCTTAACGAATTGCTGGCAATTATTGCCAGGTCAGATATAACTCTTAATACATAGTTAACTGACTGTCTTATTTCCCGAAAGGAGTAAGATTTTGCTTTCTAACTGCAAAGGATCAGAGGTTTCGTAAAGAGCGTAAAGAACAATTCCGCTATGTGAGCTTTTTAATCAACGGGGGATATAAGAAATTGGCCTGTCGTTTTCAGGTATGATGTTCTTGTAATGCTCATACCTGTCAAGGATCTCGTGGACGAAAGCGATCGATTCTTTTCCCTTGAAATAGCCGTTCTTTACAACAATGTCATTATAATATTGCGGTTCCGATTTTTTCAATAACCATATAGCAACATTATCATCCCATATTAACGGATCCTTGCCATTCTTTTCTGCAAGCTTCATTGCATCAAGAATATGGCCCGGACCGGCGTTATAAGATGCCAGTATAAAGCGGGTCCTTTCATTTTCGTCCGGTATTTTTGGATCAAAGATGGAATGGAGCCAGCTGATATATTTTGCACCAGCTTTAATATTATTCCGTGGAGAGGAAGTAATATCTACCCCGAAGCGCTTTCCAGTCTCCGGCATAATTTGCATAAGTCCGTATGCTCCAACCCTTGATCTGACATCAGGGTTGAATCTTGATTCCTGATAAATCAGAGAAGCCAGAAGCCGCCAGTCCCAGTTTATGCTGTCGCTGTATGTTTTTATCAGATCGTCCCACTGAGATACTTTTCCGGTATTCAGGGCATAATAATCACTCTTGACGATCGTGTTGGAACGTGAGTTTTTAAAATATTTTGCATAAAGGAGTGCAAATGTCCGGGTATTTTTAAAACTTTTAATCCAGTTATCGAGTTCTTTCTGAAGCTGGGAGGAATGCGTTTTTCTTATTCCCCAGGCTATATTCTGAGAAAAGCTGACAGGTGTTCTGACATCTATTTCAGGGTAATACCTGGAATTCACAAGTGCAATATTCTCATCACATACCGCATAGTCAATTTCCCCCTCATCCACTAGCTGAATCAGTGTTTCAGATTCAAAGGGTACTTCAATAACTGTAATTGGTTCACCAATCTCTTCTGCAAGTGAATTGAGCCGTTCAGCATGAGAGGATCCCATTTGAACATATATGATTTTTTTTGCCAGGTCGATCTGGTTCCGCAGTAAGCTGTTCTCAAGGACTAATGATGGCATCGTCTGCCATTTGTGTGGCTTCCGCTGAATAAGTACCTGTCTTGTCCTGTCAATAGGCTCGGTGAATTGAATCTCTTTCTTTCTTGAAGAATTGACTGTCAGTCCCATCGCAAGAATATCAGCCTGACCGGTGTGAAGCATATCAAAAGCATCTTCAAGATGGTTCTCAGTAACAATCTCAAGATCGACTCCGATCTGATCCGAAAAAGCCTTCAGAAGCTCGTAATGGAATCCCATTGGCTCGCCCCGGTAAATAAAATAACTGGTCGAGTTAAAATCCGTAACAACTTTCAGACTGCCCCTTGCCCTGATTGAATCCAGGTCAAAAGCTACAATGTCTTTTTTATGTATTTCAGGGTGATTATCGGAACATGAAAGAAATGTTGTAACCGATATTATTATAAGAATGAGTATTTTCTTTATCAAATAGTCTCCTTTGTAATTATAAACTTTTAATTGACGGTGCAAAGATACGAAAATTTTTCAATTATAAAAAGTCCAGGCCAGGCCATACCTGAACATCCTGACATTCATAGGGTAAGTGGAGACCATGTAATAGTCGTATCCCATGAAACCGGAGTTGACGTGATCGAACATGAGAAAGATCCTTGTCCGCTTTAGTTTGATATTCAGAAAAACATTTATAAATGGATAATTACCTGTTTCAACCTGATCCTGATTGTAAAATCTTCCGGTGGCGGGCATATAGGAAAAAGCATGGTAAAAGGTATGATAGGTAACTTCAGCTCCTAACTGAGTGTTCAGCTGACCATCTGTTTTCCTGAAAATGAACAGATGTTCGAAATAACCGGCAGCTCTGGTCGTGAATAATGGAAGATCAAGTACTTCAGTATTACTGCTTTGCTGGACAAGCAGGTCTGCAGAAAGATGAAACTTCCAGGCTCTGAGGTCCTTCTTCGCATATAGCGATGCAACTGAGAGTCCTCCGGTATGCTGAAAAGGCATTGCCAGAGTATCAAATCCGGTATAATTGTCTATAATGGCATAATTAAATCGCAATATTGCATCACGTGCAGGATATGCGAAGATTGTTCCAAGGTCAATTCTGAACTCCTTGTTAAGATTATTATGCCACTCAAAATGATTGCTCCCCCATTGTTCACTCCAGAATGATGGCTGCCTGCTTGCCATTGAACCGTTTATATCCCAGGAAGCAAGCCCATGTTTGAAGCTGAACGATTTGGAAATAACACCGTTAAGATTAAAATCACCGGCTCTGTACCCGGTCAGGAAGAGTTCCCCTGTTGCGACCCAGCGGAATTTATCACCAATATCACTGTACAATTTTCCTACCAGCACGTTGTTGCTGTTTTTCCAGACTGATGTATCAGCCCGAAGAGTATCATGAGTAGGTACTATCTGGCTATATTTGAATAGCTCATTCCTAATTCCAACCCCTCCTCCGAGCCTGAACTTTCGGCTCTCGTCAGTCGCAAAATCAAACCTGATGGTGTTTTTAATGCTCCTGGCATAAAGGGAATCAAAAGTTAAATCCTTATTTATATAAATTGAATCATAAAATCCTGATTCTGGTGAATCATCAGAATAGGTCCGCTTGTTGCCATCGAGAATTAAAATATGTGAAAAAGTCCCGCTTAACCTGAAGGTTTTCGTCTCTGAAGCTGTGGAGTCATTGACCGGACGAGGTTTGTTTCCGACAGTAAACCGCTGCACAAGAAGAAGATTCTTGTTCTTTAATATACTTTTTGCATTATTCAGTCCTCCGAGATTGACTGCAACAGTTCTTGTATCAAAATTTTCAAGCTGGGTTCCATCTTTAATTCCGCCGTTCTCAAACGTAGTAAGGTTATTTATCCCGGTTGCAAAATAGTATTTGTACCTGTTACCGGTATAAGAACTATAAAATGTGAAATTCTTGTCGTCAGCTCTCTGATAGGGGTATTGCCCGAGGTTATAGACTATATCGTAAACAAGACCGAAGTTAAGGTACCGGTTAACATTCTGGGAATGTCTCACCCTGAAGGTCTGGTCAGCAATATCACGCAGCCCGGCGTAGGTCCAGACAAGGTCGGTAAATGGCACCTGAGTATTCATAAAAACGTACTTATCAGGCTGATACATCAGGGGATAATAATAGTTGAATAGAAATTTATCGGGATCAGTGACCCTGTCAAAGAAGTTTATCTGGTAGAATGGCAAACCATAGCTGCCAAGTGTAGCATTCAAAGGAGAATATTTATCTGCCAGCCTGTAATGGTTAAAAAGGGAAAAAACAGTATCGAAGGGGATAACGACTTCTTCAGTGAGATCGGAAGAGAGATTCCACTGCTTCAGAATTTTAGGTTTTATGGTATCCTGCGTCTGTGCAGTCAGAATTGATGTAAAGCCAAGGATCAGTAATATCGCAATATTTCGCCTCATCAGCGGCAAATATAGGAATTATGCAGGATTTATTATAGATCTGACCGAGGCGCTGCACGCATATGTTGGGGTTGTTGGCAAAGTCGAAGCTTCTACTTTATCTTTCTCTGTGTGACTTTGTGTTTTCTCTGTGGATCTCTGTGTATCTTTAAGTTAAGAACTTACACAGAGGGCACAGATGTGGTACAGAGTTTCACAGGGGACTTTTTCAACAGCTCCCGTTAATCTACATTATCGTTCAGATATGCATTATTCTCCCTGAGAACCGGTTCATCACCATCGCCCGATGACAAAGTAAATTTTGAAACCTTGCTGTCATTCTCCTTTTCTTTCGGGCCGATTGACATATTCCTACGCACATATGCCGGAACATCTTCAAATGTTTCAATATTTTCCTTAATGATCTTATTGGAGAGTCCTTCCTTTTTGAAGAAGTTCTGCATGTGTTTCACCTTCTGAAGAGTGGTCTCCCGGTTTTCCTTTTCATCAATATCATCCTGCTGCTTCCTTCCCCTGAATTCAGTCAACTCGCCGGCTTCTTCCAGATTGAAATCCAGCTCACCCTGAACATCATCATCGATATTGGATATGACCGAATTTGATGATTTCTGATGCACCGTAAAAGTATCATCTGTTTTTTCAGGGATTATATGGGGGGGTATAGTGTTGGCATCAGCCAGAAGTTCCACTTTTTTCGGTTTTGGCCTTTTATAAGGGGTGAAGATACTGTTTGAAGGGAATCCTGTAGCGATAACCGTAACGCTGATATTCTCACCAAGACTCGAATCCTGCGATAATCCCCTGATTATGAGAGCATCTTCTGACGCTGCTTCATACATATAGTCGGTTATCTGGCCAAGTTCATCCATAGTAAGTTCATTGGCACCTACCCCCGATGAAATGTTTATCAGAATGCTTTTTGCACCTGTGACATCATTTGAATTCAGAAGTGGTGATGCAAGAGCATTCTCAATTGCCTTTAAAGCCCTGTTCTCTCCTGCAGCTATACCCATTCCCATGATAGCCACGCCCGAATCTTTCATTACTGTCTCAACATCAGCGAAATCAACATTAATATATCCTGCAACAGTAATTATCTCAGCAATTCCCTTTACGGCTGTGGTCAGAATATCGTCAGCTTTAGCAAATGCAGTCGAAACTCCCTGATCACCATAAATTTCACGTAGCTTTTCATTATTTATAACCAGGAGAGAATCGACATGATCCTTAAGCTCGGTAATACCGTCAATTGCATATCTTATCCGGATCTTGCCTTCCGATTTAAACGGTATCGTAACCACTGCAATTGTGAGCAGTCCGGCCTCTCTGCATGCTTTGGCAATAACCGGGATTGCACCGGTACCTGTACCGCCGCCCATCCCTGTCGTCAGGAACACCATCTTGGTATTACCTGAGATAGCCTCCATAACATCGTTAATGTTTTCCATTGCAGCCTTATGTCCCACCTCTGGCTTGCTGCCGGCTCCGCGTCCTTCCGTTATTGATTCTCCAATCTGGACTTTCATTGGGACAGGGCTTCGTGTCAGAGCCTGATGATCTGTATTGCAAATCACGAAGTTCACATCTTTAATGCCTCTCTCGTACATGTGATTTACAGCATTATTGCCGCCACCGCCAATTCCAATAACCTTTATAAGTGATGATCTTTCAACCGGAAGATCAAAATTCATTATATCGTCTGTCATTGTGATAGTATTAAATTGTTTACGAACAGTACAATTATTACAGTCAAACCATATTTACAACTAATTGATCTTCTGATCTTCCACTTCAAACATTTTTGAAAGCATCTGTTTAATCTTTTCAGTTAGAGGCACTTTTTCCTCAGTCTGCGATGTTTCAGGTTCATCATTCTGATCATCAATTATTTCCTGTTCAAGCTTTTCGACAACAGGTTTTCTTGTCCTTACAAAATCTTCTCTGGCGCCCGCATTAAACGATTTTTTGTATGTCTCAAGATGTTCAAATCCGCGGATTATCAAACCGACGCTTGTTGCATACATAGGCTGATTGATCTCATTCCTTCCGGAGCCTGCAAGATGTTCATTGGGGTAACCGATTCTCACATCCATCGCAGTCTTGAATTTCATGAGTTGAGGAAGATGTTTAAGCATGGCACCCCCACCGGTGATAACCATCCCGGCTGCAAGCTTATCGGCATAACCTGAATTCTGTATCTCAAAGTTTACAATGTCAATTATCTCCTCCATTCTTGACTGGATAATATAAGCCAGACTTCTGAATGAGATCTCTTTGGGGTTCCTTCCGCTGATACCCGGAATAGAGACAACCTTGTCTTCAGGAGCTATATCTCCAAGGGCTGAACCGTACTGAATCTTAAGCTGTTCCGCATGACGGTCCAGTATTGCACATCCTTCTTTTATATCCTTGGTTATAACATTACCTCCGAAGGGAATCACAGCGGTATGCCGGATAATATTATCATAATATACTGCAAGATCCGTTGTCCCTCCTCCTATATCAACCAGAACCACACCTGCTTCTTTTTCATCATCAGTAAGTACAGCATCTGCAGATGCAAGGGGTTCAAGGATCAGGTCCTTCACACGAAGGTCGGCCCGGCTGATGCATTTCTCAATATTCTTGGCCGCAGCGACCTGTCCGATCACAATGTGAAAATTTGCCTCAAGACGCCTTCCGCAGATACCTATCGGGCTCTTTATCCCGGTTTCATTATCTATGATAAATATCTGGGGGATCACATGGATTATCTCCTCACCAATGTCGACATGTATCTTATACATATCCTCTATCAGCTTGAAAACCTCCTCCTTTTTTATCTCATCCTCGAAAGAATCGCGCATAATGTATCCGCGGGTTTTCAGGCTCTTGATATGCTGACCCGCTATACCTACAAAGACCTCTGAAAACATAACACCTGAAAGTTTCTGGACATCCTCAACGGTAGCCTGAATGGCGTTAACTGTTTCCTCAATGTTCTGAACCACTCCTCTTTTCACTCCTTTTGACGGAGCTTTGCTGAGACCGAGAATTTCTATCTTACCAATCTCGTTTTTCTTACCGACAATGGCCACAATTTTTGTGGTTCCGATGTCGATTGCTGCTACATACTGTTCCTTTTTGTTCATAGTCTGAAATATGGTTTTTCTGTTATCTTCGTTTGCATACTATCTGATCCTTAAATGCCAGATTTATTATTGAATATTTGTTCCATCCAACTTCAGGGAGAACCTTGTCATAAAATACTTCAAGGTTTTTCAGCTTTCCTTCATAATTTTCAGCGCTCCCAAGGTGGATTGTATGGTTCCCTACCCTGGGGATCAGGTCGATTTCATCATTACCATCAACGAAAATCTGATCAATCTGTGCTGACCAGAAATCGTCCTTGTTTATATAGTTAACCAGATAATATATATCCTTAAGTATGGAATTTTTTATGCTTGTATCTAGCACGCTGACTCCATTCAGCATTGCCTGGTTTATATTAACATTACCCCCGACAATATGCAGCCTGGGAGTATAAAGGTTCCTTCTTCTGACAACCACTCCATCAACGTCAATAAAATAGTCACCTCCGTTATTTGGCATCAACCTCATTATCGGAGTGCGCTGATCAGCATATATATGAAGGGTTCCGTCAATCTCCATGCAGGCTTCTGCTGTTTTCAGCTCCCTGTACCTGCTCATGGTCTTTTCAATTTCATCCACTCTGATTTCCTTTACAGCCTTGCCGATAAGATTTCCGTTACCACTGATAATAGTATTCTGGATATCTTTTTTTGTAACAAAATGATATTGAGATGAATCAACAATTGTAATCTTGATCCTGCGGCATGGTTTTGAATGGGCCCAATGAGCATAGTAAACGGGCATTCCTACAAGGTATAATGTTGGTATAAGCAATAATATCCTGATAATTCTGCTCATCATCTGGTTATGGTTTTAAGCTTTTCTTCAATAGGAACAACAAGCTTATCGATATCGCCAGCTCCAATTGTAAGCAGCACATCAATCCTGCTTTCATCAAGGCATCCGGGTATATCATCCATTTTCACCATTCTCTTCCTTGCTGATTTCATCTGGTTAAAAATCATATCAGAAGTGACTCCTGGTATTGGTTTTTCACGTGCGGGGTAGATGGGAAGAAGAAAAGATTCATCAAGTTCATCGAGGATTTCTGCAAAACCTGCAGCATGATCACGTGTCCGTGAATAAAGATGCGGCTGGAAAATCCCTGTAATTTTTCTTCCCGTGAAATACTCTCTGACAGAATTTATACATGCTTTGATCTCTTCGGGATGATGTGCATAATCGTCTATATATGTAAGTCCGGGAAGATTGACCCTTATATCAAAACGTCTCCTGACTCCCTGAAACAGGATAATAGATTTCCTTATCTCCTGTTCTGTGACACCGCAACTCAGTGCAATAGCAACTGCGACAGTAAGATTTTCAATATTTATTATTCCCGGAAAAGCAAAATGAAGGTCATTAATAATACCGTCAGGTGTCTGAAGATTAAAGCAGTAGTAATCCGGTAAATGCTTTATCGCAAAAGCCCTGAAATCAGAGCCAGGATCAAATCCATAGGTGTACCTGCTAATTCTTTCAGGAATCTTAATCTCATCTCTGATCTTATAGTTTATGAATAATTTCCCTCCCGGTCTTATTTTCCGGCAGAAATCATTATATGCTGAAATCATTGTCTCCCGGTCACCATAGATGTCAAGATGATCTGCATCAACAGCTGTCACAACTGCCATATAGGGATCGAGCCTCAGAAATGATCTGTCAAATTCATCAGCTTCCATAACTGTGAATTCGCCTTCACCAACAAGAAGGTTAGTGTTGTAGTTCTTGGAAATACCTCCCAAAAAAGCTGAGCAATCAACATGTGATTGTTTCAGCAGGTGTGCTGTCATAGTTGAAACTGAAGTTTTCCCATGAGTGCCTGCAATAGCCAGTGTTTTGGTCCGGGATGAGATTTCACCGAGTATTTCAGACCTCTTGTACATTCTGTATCCGTTTCTACTGAAAAATGAGATGATCGTGTTTTCATACGGGATAGCCGGAGTAAACACAACAATCACACTTTCATTATGGGTGGAATTTCTGAATAAAAGAGGGATACTTTCCAATTTGTCTTCATAGGAAATTATGCAGCCATTTTTGGAAAGCATTCTGCTGATGTCAGTCTCTGATCTGTCGTAGCCAGCAATTACAAAACCTCTCTGTTCAAAATACAAAGCAAGGGCACTCATGCCGATACCTCCTATCCCTACAAAATAAATTCCCTCTATATTTTTAAGGTCGATCATCCTTTAATCAGATTAAGAACCTCTCTTGCAATCCGCAAATCAGAGTCACGTTCTGCCATTTTTGAAATATTGTCCGACAAAATCCTTTTCCTGCTGGTATCAAAAACAAGACTTGTCATTTCATTTACAAGCAAATTTTCAACTTCATGGTCAGCTATTAATACTGCAGCCTCTTTCTCAGCCAGCGCCATTGCATTCCTCGTCTGGTGATCCTCTGCAACATTTGGGGAAGGTACAAGGATCACAGGTTTCCCGACAAGACAAAGCTCCGATATTGTCCCCGCTCCGGCTCTTGAGACGATAATATCTGCTGCTGAGAATGCCAGGTTCATTTTGTCAATAAAAGGATAGACAGCGATGTTGGCTGCAAATGATTCATTGACTATCTTTTTTATGTTCTCATAATAAGATTTCCCGGTTTGCCAAAGCAACTGGCAACCTGATTTTTTTATAGTTTCAATGCTTTCAGAAAGCAGTTTGTTAATTCTTCCTGCGCCAAGCGACCCTCCAAGAATCAGTATCACTGGTAATTCACTTTTGAGATCAAATGATCTGAGAGCTTCTTCTCTTAGCTGACCAAGCTTATCAAAATTCTGACGCACAGGATTTCCTGTTTTAACTATTCTGGCTGCAGGGAAATATTTATCCATCCCATCGTAAGCCACACATATTACAGATGCCTTACCGGCAAGCAGCTTGTTTGTCACTCCCGAGGTACTATTCTGTTCCTGTATGAGAACGGGTATTCCCATCCTTTCCGATTGTTTCAGTACAGGTCCGCTTGCATATCCTCCTACACCCACAACGACATCTGGTTTAAATTCCTTTAACGTTTTCCGGGCCAACCGAAGGCTCTTAAAAAGCCTGATTATCACTGAAAAATTCTTAAGAATATTTTTACGGTCAAAGCCCGCAACCGGTAATCCTGTTATTCTGTAACCTGCTGCAGGCACTTTTTCCATCTCCATCCTGCCCTCTGCTCCTACAAAAAGAATTTCGATATCCGGTTCAATCCTGCGCAAAGCATTGGCAATTGAGATTGCAGGGAATATGTGTCCCCCGGTACCTCCTCCGCTGATTATTACCCTTTTATGCCTTTGCAGGTTCATATATTTTTTCTCCTTCGTCAGTTTTTTCCTCTTCCGGAAGATCTTCCTTTTTTATTCTTGCATTTACTACTCTGCTTACACTCAGTATTGCACCGATGGAAAAGCTCATCACAAGCACGGAAGTCCTACCCCAGCTAACCATTGGCAGAGTCTGGCCAGTTACGGGAAATAGTCCCACCGCAACCAGCATATTAAGCATAGCCTGGACTGTTATCATTACAATAAGCCCCATAACCAGGTAAGCAGGGAAAGCAGTCTCACATTTTTTCACAATTGTTATGCCTCTGAACAGCAATATCATATATGCAAGAATTAAAGGTATAGCTCCAAACAGCAACCCGTATTCTTCTATTATTATAGCGAAAATGAAATCTGAATTTGACTGGGGAAGCATGTTTCGTTGAGTACTCTTACCAGGGGCCTTCCCGAACAAACCTCCTGTTGAAATGGCAATTTTTGCCTGGTTTGACTGATAATCAGCATCCTCATCCACTTTACCTGAGAAGAAATTCTCAATCCTGTTTTTCCAGACCTGTACCCTGTTTTTCTCAGTAAATATTCCAAGCAGCATTGCAAATAAAACGACTCCCGCTACAGCAATTCCAATATAAGCCAGAAGATATTTTAATGGAACCCGGCCTATAAACATTATTATCATGCTGATGCCAAAAACCATCATAGCTGTCGACAGGTTTTCCGGCATAATGAGAGCACATATAACAGCGACTGGCAGCATAAGACGCTTAGTCACCGCCATGAAATTGTTCAGTTCACCCTGGAACCTTGACAGCTCTCGTGCCAGATAAAGTACAAGGGCAACTTTAGCGACGTCAGAGGTCTGAAGCCGGAACCCTGTTCCTGGTATCTCAATGGTACGAACAGCTTCATTAACCCGGGCTCCGATAGCAAATGTCAGTATCAGCAATCCAATCG
>WSSedA1B2DRAFT_1000150_pt1 | contig 13839 bp, 9 predicted proteins | sample WetSurSiteA1Bulk_FD_9465 | JGI IMG/M metagenome (IMG submission 9465) | reverse complement strand
TTGACCTGACTGCACCGTTTATTATCACATCCTCAGGAGATTCTCCAAGTCCCAGAATTTGCATATAGTATTCGACCTTAACATCCAGAACGTACCTGCCAGGTTTGAACAGAAGAGCATAACGGTTTTTGCTGAATTCGCTCCTTCGGGCCGACTGCCTGGCAAATATTGTGTCAATTACTATCTGGATCTCCTTCATATCCATGGAAGGATCAAAGACAAGAATATTTTCTCCAAGATCCGGAATTTTATATTTTTTAAAATTTTCAGGTAAGGGTTTACCAGAAGTCACAGCAGATTGTGAAAAACAGATTTGTGCAATGGCAAAGAATAATGCCAATACAGTTGCGAGCGATTTAATTTTCATGGGCTATTTTCTTTATGTCACGGTTTAGCTTAATGGCTTAAAGGCGTAAAGGCATAAAGGTATAAAGGTATAAAGATACAATGATATGATGTCATTCATTAAGAGAATTAAACCTGTAGCCAATATCTCTCACACTTTCAATATATCTGGGTTTTGATGGATTTTCCTCAAGCTTTTTTCTGAGATCAAGTATAAAATTATCAATAGTTCTGGTAGTGGGCAGCGTTTCATAGCCCCAGACTTCACTCAGCAGATCATTTCGATGAACAGCCTCTCCTTCGTGCCTGATAAAGTATTCCATAATTGCGAATTCCTTTCCGGACAATTTTATTTCCTGATTATCCCGGAAGGCCTTAAGGTTTTTGAAATCAAGCCTGATATTCCCGAATGAATATTCATCCGGGAAATCCGGTTCATCTTTTATCCTCCTGAAGGCAGCCCTTATCCTTGCCAGAAGCTCAGGCAGACTGAATGGCTTTGTGATGTAATCGTCAGCTCCGATATCAAGACCCGAAACTTTATCCATCTCTGATCCCCTTGCAGTGAGCATTATGATCAGCAAATCCGGTTTTTCTTTCTTGACTCTCCGGCAGATCTCGTATCCGTTCATCCCGGGAAGCATAATATCGAGAAGCAGGAGATCGGCATCTTTCTCCAGAGCCAGTTTCAGCCCTTCCGCCCCATTTGTTTCAGTAATGACTTTATATTCCTCAAGTTCAAGGTTGTCCTTCAGCCCCCGAAGGATGCTGGTGTCGTCTTCTATGATCAGGATCTTTTTATTCATTTTTAGAGTTTTGACCTTCTCTTATTGCCAATTACTTTATTGTTGAATTTAAGTAATGTACCAAATATTTCTTAAACACGGAGTTACACCGAGTTTTTTGCGAAGGTTACACGGAGTAAAAATTGTAACAGTGCAACTCCGTGTTGAACTCCGTGATACGCCGTGGTTAATTTTAAAGATCTTTATCAATATCATTTATCGGTATAATAACCGTAAACCTGCTTCCTTTTCCGATTTCACTGGTAACTGAAATTGAACCATTGTGAGCCTCTATGATTTCCTTTACTACTGTCAATCCGAGACCTGTTCCGCTGATACTTTCCTTTTGTTCGATACGGTAGAATTCTTCAAATATCCTGGATAATTTATCTTCAGCGATGCCAATACCACGGTCTTCTACCTCAATACAGATATGACCTGAATTCTGAAATAGCCGGATAGAGATTTTTTTTGTATCAGTAGAATATTTGATAGCATTGCTAAGTAAATTATCAATAGCCTGTTTCATTTTTTCAGGATCAACTTCAGCGCTTATTTTTTCATCCAATTCCGTTAATATTTCAAAATTCTCTTTTTCAAACCAATAATTCATTTCGTGTATTGCTGTTTTCAGGACAGAGGCCAGATTTGAATTAACAAAATGGTACTCCGGTTTGCCTTTTTCCATTTTTGAAAATTCCAGGATGTTGTTGATCATCCTTTTCAACCGTTCGCTTTCATTCACAACCACTGACAAATATTCCTTTTGCACAGAGGTTGATTTTACCCTTCCCATCATAAGGGACTCGGCATACATACGTATGGAGGTCAGTGGTGTCTTCAATTCATGGGTTACATTCGAGATGAAATCAGATCTTAAGCGGGCAATATGTTTTTCCCTTCTGATATCCCTTAAAATCAATACGACACCTAATAGCATTGCAAGCAGAAGTAGTACTGAGGCAATCCCGTAGATCCAGCTTCTTCGTTTTATTAAATCTTTTATCAGGTTTTCATCGTCTGGTTTTATCTCTATCAGCTGCTCCGGAAACAAAGGACTTAGTGGTGAGGTATAGACGAGATTGTCGGCCGGTGTATTTAAGCTATAAGAGGCCGGAAATTCAATTTTATAGTCAAAATATAAACCGGACTGAAGGTCTGTTTTTAAAATTGAATCAAACAGTTTATTACCATCAACTAAAAAGCCCATGGAATTTTCAAACTTTGTGTTGATCAAAAAGAATTCCTGCCGTGTACCTGAAACTGAATTAACTACCTTGAAATCATTTCCGGTTGTAAAATGGTTATCCGGAATTCCCTTCCCTATAAGCTTTGAAAGCTCATTTCCGTATTTAAGGGTAAATTGAACCTGCTTCTTTAGACTTTCTATCAGCTTGTTAATATTTGCTGATCTTTCAATGTTGTCAGAAGTGACATCTTTTAACCAGTCTACAACAAGGTTTAATAATTCTTCGGTATTATAATTCAGGGGGATTGAACCGGTTTCAATTTTCTCCACGCAAAACTCAACTACCGGAAATATCTTTTCACGATTATCGGAATTTGTGATTTTTATAAGCTGAGGTAAAGCATAATATACATATGGATTTCCGTTCTCGTCTTCTGATGCGAAATAGTCAGAAATAATTAAAGTATAACAGTTTACTGCATCTTTAACTTTATTTAGTTTTACTGAGACCCTGCCCAGAGCATTTAATGCTTTAACTGAATCACGGATTCCAATGGAATTATGCAGGCATGATATGTAAAAATCTTTCGCCGATTGCAGATTTTTTTCAATAAATTCTGCTTTTTCTCCTGTACTGAAAGCTGAAGCAAATCTGTTGGAAACTTTTGTAATGGGCTGATTTTCCGATATCCCGATGAAATTTGGATAAAGAAACTGGCCGTCGTTTCTCAGAATGAATGGGTGAATAATAAAATCATGATCAGCAGCTCTTTTTAACAGTGAGTCTTTTAATAATTCAGGCAAAATATTTTCATTTTCGAAACCTGTAGTTATTTTATCTAGTTTGTTTTTTACAGCAGATGAAAACCTTGATGAAAGATCCCTCTGTTCCTCAAGGATCTTTTTCTCAGTCAACTCTTTCAGGTTTGAAATGTTATTGATGCTGAAATATGTTAATACACTTCCTGAGAGGATAACGGCAAGAATAAAAATAACTGTCAGCCTCGCTGCAGGTTTTAGCTTATGGATCATTCAGGTTTTGCTTTATCATTTTTTTTGTGTCATCTTTTCAAGCGGTAGGAAATCCTCCATGAGCCAGAATTCGGTAATTCCGCCTTTCTCACCACCGAAAACAAATTGCTTTCCGTCTGGGGACCAGTCGAGGTGGTATATGGATATATCATCTGCCAGATTAGTTTTAATATCCTCAATGGTTCCATCGTTAATATTCATTAACTTAATTACCTTTCCCTCACGGTCGTTAAAAGCGATCCGCCTGCTGTCGGGTGACCATGCCAGATCAATGCTTGTTCCTCCGACAGGGACTTCACCAACCACCTTCACGACGCCATTTTCAAGATCAAAAATATTCATTGATTTAGCGTTTGGTGGTGTTTTTTCTGCAGTTAAATAGGCGATCATTTTTCCGTCAGGCGACCATAGTGGTGAATTGATCCACTTATCTGATTCTGAAACCAGCATTTTAAGATCTCCTCCGGAGGAATTGACACAATAAATGCTGTATAAGTCGAAAACACCAAAAGGAAGATTTTCCTTTAGCTTTTTCATCCGGAGGAATGCAATTTTATTTCCATCAGGAGACCAGGACGGGCATAAGTCCATAAAAGATCCATTTTCACTGGTGATTTTCTCCGATTTACTGCCATCGATAGAAATTTTCCAGATATGAGTTAATGGAAGACCTCCTATTTGCCCAATCGTGTCTTCCGCTGTCCATGCAGCCGTAACGATCGTTTTCCCATCGGGAGATATTCTGTTTCCACTCTGATTTGCAAATTGCCTGATAATTTTGCCGCCGGGGTTTTTCGTAAGGAGTTGACCGTTTCCACCACCAGCAGGTACTGAAGCAAGCGTTAACCGGTAAACTTCTCCTGCTCCTGTGATCTCGGGTGTTATATAAATAATATTATTTCCATCTCGCGACCATCGTGGTTGCATAGCCCAGCAATCATTCAGAATCCTGGCTGCCTGTCCGCCCTGAGCAGGTAAAGTGTATAAAGCATACTCTTTCCTAGAATTTAGTTCAACTCCGATTTTGTTTTCGGGTGTCCATCCTACCAGGAGCCAGACATCTTCAGTTCCTTCAGGAGCGTTAATGCTGGTTACCTTCCCTTTGGCTTTCATATCTCTTGGAACTTGTACGAAGTTTATCTGCTTTTTCTTGCTGTAATCCAAAAAGGCGATCATATTGCCGTCAGGTGACCATAGAGGACTGGAAGCCTTCCCTGCATCGGCTAGAAGATAAGGAGTCCCTCCCTGAGCAGGGATAATCCATAACCCTAATCCGCCTTCGCCTCTGCCAAAGTTTTTGTCCTCTACGTAAGCAATCCACTTTCCATCGGGAGAAATAACCGGTTCACGGATCTGAATATCCACCAGTTTTTTTGGAGAGCCCCCGGCGATCGGGATGGTATAAACATGCTGTTCATTGTTCTCAATAGAAGAATAGGCAAGATTTTTCCCGTCGGGTGACAGACTAATCCTGTAATTCACCAACGGAGAAGCTCGAAAGTTATCAGCTACTTTCAGCGGTTTGCCGCCGGCAGAGGGGACAACAAAAATACTCTGATTCCATTGCTCGTTTGCAGGTCTGCCTTTTAACGGAAATTCATTAAATGCAATCCATTTCCCATCGCGTGACCAGGAGAGTCCGCTATTCTCCACTTGTATCCCATCAGTGTTCAATTGAACCGGTTTACCGGGTAGATCTGGTCCTAAATTCCCTTTAAGAGGCATTATCCAGAGTTTTTTATCAGAAACCAGGGCAAGATCTTTTCCGTCAGGAGATAATTGTATGGATCCCGAAAGCTTTGTTGGGATTTTTATTTTTGTAAATTTTGGAGTCAGGGGAAGTTCATTTACTTTCTCCGTAATCGGAGCTAACCTGGTTAGTCTTTCCCGGGCATAGGCAACTTCATTTTTCTGGGTCGGATAGTTTGCAACAAGATCCTGATATGCTTTTACCGCCTCGTTTGTTCCCAGTTTTTCATAACATATCCCAATATGTAATAGTGCTTTTGCCCGCAGGGATATATCTGCATTGGAATTGTCTGTAACCTGGGTATATAGATTTATTGCATCCTGCAGGTCGCCTTCTCCCTCTTCTTTGATCAATCCTTTCTGATACAGTTGCTCAGGTGTCTGGGCATTTAAGGAATATGGGCTGACTGCCAGAAGAGTAGCAACAAGAATGATTGTAACAAAAATTGGTCTCATTTTTTGGTCCTCCTTTTAATTTTATTACAAATTTATGGCGACCAGAAATGCCCGTTGTCACGAAAAAGTATAAGTTATGTAAAAATTGTGTCATGACAATTAAATGTATTGTGTATTATAGACGATAAGTGATATTAAAATGTCATTCAAGTCCTGCTATTTGTACAGGTCGTACCAGCAGTGAAGTACATTTATGTTTGAGAATTAGTGGCTCCTAATCTCCCGGAATTTCGCAAGGTGTTCAGCTGTCTCTCTTACAAGTCTCTGGACCTGAAGACCATGTTCAATATCCGGAATAGCTGCCTCACCCTTAATGTCCTTCAGGAATACATAATGAGCATGGATCATCGGCCTGTGCCAGCCTGCCGGAACATGGCCTGATGGAAAGGTGGTGAACGGTTTGTAGTTACTTCCGGTCTGCTGCCGGATCCAGTGACCCGATTCCTCAGTATAGTATTCGAAAAAATCAGGTGATACCGAAGAGTAGCGTATGGATCCTTTCTCTGCATAAAACTCAAAGGAGAGATTATCTCCGGTCCCGGAGCTGATGCGGCTCGATGAAAGAGTACCTGCAGCATGGCTTTTATCGTCAAGAATGGATATCTGGCTGAACAGATCTGATTCAGCAGGCACATCATCAAAATGGCCAGCCTGCAAAGCTCCTGTTATCCTTATATTATTGCCAAGGAAAACGATAAGAAAACTGATCGCGTGCGAACCAAGGTCAGCCATGGCTCCTCCATCAGGTGCAGGTGTAAGACGTGATACCCTTTTATCCCGGTATTCCTTTCGGAGGTAATCGCTATGATAATATTTCAGGTCGAAATGAACAGGTCTTCCCAGTTTCCCTGACTTCCACAAGAACAGAGCCTCCCGGACAGCTGATGTAAATAAATACTGAAATCCCACCTGGAACCTGACTGAAGGATTTGATTCAACCAGTTTCCTGATGGATATTTCTTCCTTCGTATTTGAACAGACTGGTTTTTCAAGATAGATTCGTTTTATTGCTTTCATGCCGAGCGCAGCCCTGAAATGTTCATAATGTACTTTGTTAGGTCCAAGAATAAAAACCGTGTCTATCCTGTCATTATGAAAAAAATCATTAAGACTGCATGCTTCGGCAAATCCAAACCGTTCTGCAAACAACTTACGGCTCTCATTCCTGGCCGAGCATACGGCCGCCAGTTCAATTGATGGAGCATCATTGTAATAATATTTCAGAGAATTAAGTGAAAATGCATGTGAACGTGCAATGCCTCCTGAACCAATAAAGCCTATTATTGTCTTTTTCTCTTCCATGAAATGTTAGTAATATCTAACTAAATTATATTTTAATAAACAGCTTGTTCTTATACAACCAGTAACACAGGTACCACATTGAAGCCCACACTAGCAAGCTGGCAATAATTCCAGTTGTCATCTCCCCTCCCCAGGAAAAGAATAATTTGCTGAATGGTTCGGCAATCCTGCTTAATAATCCGGCGCCTCCGACCGAAAAGAACAGGTAGATGAAAATGCTGTTCATCCCGACAACTATAAAGAACCAGGATCCTTTTGTAAAGAGTTTCTTTACATCAATAAGCCAGTAGCTGAATGCCAGGACAAGTATTGCCCATCCGCCACTTGCGAATACAAATGAAGATGTGGCGATTTTTTTGATGATTGGTGTAATATTTAACAGATCAAGCGAGTATCCGATAATTAACCCTGAGACAGCAGCAATCAGAAGTGTCTGAATTTTCTTTTTTGCAGGCTTATCACTCATAAGAAGTTTGCCGCACAGAACACCCCAGACTGTATGAGCCGTGGTTGAAACAAAGTTCAGTGTTGCCCATTCGCTTGCCTTGTCTACACCTTCGATCTTATTGTTAAACCATGCACCGAGGTTTTCAAAGTTCACCCAGGGATGGTTGAAGCCTTCAACCGGGAAAAATCTGTAAGCAAGATCTATCAGCAACAGAATGACCAGGGTAAAAAACAGCTGGAATTTAAAGCTTTTATTCCTTATTAGGAAAGCAACTATGTATGTGACCGACAGTTGTGCAAGGACATTCTGAAACCTGAAGACAAGATGCCCGGCATCCACAAAATAGAGTGCCCATCCAAAGAACAGCAACAAAGCCGATCGCTTAAATGCATGAAGAGTGATGGTTCTGGTGCTTTCACCTTTTTTAATCCTGTTGGCGACAGCAAAAGGTATTGCAACTCCGACAATGAACATGAAAAAAGGCTGGATCAAATCCCAGAAATGCAATCCATGCCATTCGTGATGATGAAATTGTGTTCCGATAAAATGGACAACACTGTTGTTGGAATGGATCAGGTGGGAGTAAAGCTCTGAGGCTTCACCGGCAAGAAGGAACATTGTGAATCCGCGGAAGAAATCCACCGAAGTCACCCTGCCAGGGGCAGTAAGTCCTGTAGTTTGTGAATTTGAATTCATTTCAGGTAGGTTGATTTTAGAGGTTATTTAACAACTTTTAAAAGCTCTTCGACAGACCGCTCCAACTGCTGATCACGCCCCTTGCTGATTATTCCGGGTTCGTTTTTAACCTGGACATCAGGTACAGTCTCGACATTTTCGAGCCATTGACCATTTATATCTTTTGTACTTACGGGAACAGCACCCCACAGGGTTGTACCATCCTGAAGCATTTCCCATCCGGCATAACTGCATGTACCAGGAACAGGCATGCCAATTGTTGTCCCGATTCCCAACTCCTTATACCCGCAGGCAAAACAATGACCGTCGCTGTAATTTGCCTCGTTGAACATTGCAACTGTCGGTTTATTCCACCTGAAATTGGGTTCATATCCTACAGGGCGGCTTTCGGTGGCATATTCAAGATATTTTTTCCCCGTGAAGAACATTGTCAGGTCAGAAACCAGGTCACCGCCACCGTTAAATCGTGTATCAACAATTACTCCTTTACGGTCGGAATATTTACCCATCATCTCTTCATAAACCGTACGGTATGGTCCGTCGGACATTCCTGGAACGTGTACATAACCCAGCTGATTATTGCTCAGTTTTTCAACTTCATCCTGGTTCTTTTGTACCCATCGTTTGTAAAGCAAAGTGTTCTCATCGCTCCTGGCGACAGGCTTAATTGAAACATTCTGACGGATTCTGGTCACCGGATCAAATACGGTAAGAAGAGTGAACTTTCCTGCTTTACGGTTAAGATAAGATGCTATATCCCGATCAGCTGAAATTGTATCACCATCAATTTGTTCAATGATCATACCTGGCTTTAAATTTGTTGACGATTTATCCAGGGGTCCCCCCTTTATAATTTCTTCTATCCTGATTCCATTTCCGGTGAAACTGTAGTCCATGAAAATACCGAGAGATGCAGTATTATCATCACCAGGGTTGCTTGTATTATAGCGCGAACCGGAATGCGAGCAATTCAATTCACCGAGCATCTCAGAGAGCAGTTCAGAAAACTCATACCCATTACCGATATGGGGAAGGAATTTTTTATACTGATCATACAGCTGATCCCATGGGGCGCCATGAAATGTCGAAATATAAAACATTGCCTTGGTCCTGCGCCAGACGTGATTGAACATGGTTGCCCTTTCAGCTGCAAGATCAATTGTCATCTCACCTTTAAAAGCTACGGCTTCTTTCTTCCACCCCTCAGGATTGATCCTGGAAATTTTCCCGTCCGACAGAAGAAACAGATTCTTCATTTCCTTGTCCCACATCATTGTCGCTCTTTCTGCATCGAGAGAAAGTTCCATTTTGGTCTCTTTGGTGCGCAGATTTGTACTCCAGAGGTTAAGTCCCTTCTCAAAACTGGCGAGGTAATAAAGCTTTTCGCCATCTTTTGAAAGCACCGCATCGCTGAGCGTTGAGGAATGGATTGTAAGCCTGGCTTTCCGGTCGTAGATGTCCTCCATTTCGAATACCACTGAAGTATCCTTTTTCACTTCGGGAGCCTTCTTCTTTTTGTCAGCATTCTCTTTTTCCTTTTCTTTCTTCTCCTTTTCTTTTGCCTTGTCTTCAATTTCCTTTANAAGTGCATAATCTTCTTTGCTCAGACGGAAACGGTCCCATGAGTCACGGGTGAAGAAGAGACTGTAGACATCGGCCTGTCTGCTGCCGCTGTTGGCATAACTGCGTAATCCGTCGCGGTCACTGAACCAAAGCATTTGTTTGCCTTTGTTCACCCAGACAGGCCGTGAATCATTATAGCCGCTCCTTGTCAGGTTGATCATCTGGGTTTTGCCATCAGATGGGATCAACGCAACTTCTGAATTTGACATTATTGGTGAATACTCAGCAAGAAGCCATTTACTGTCTGGACTCCACTGAAAGTACTGATCGCCATCCGACATATAGATAAGTTTGTCNGGAGTCAGCAGTGTGCGGATCTGTTTTGAAGCAATAGTAAAAACTTTCAATGACCTGCGGTCTTCAATGTAAGCAATTTCTTTACCATTNGGAGAGATTTTAGGCTGGTAGCTGTCGTGCTCACTGCTGATAAGCGGCTCTTCCTTCAGCAATGTAGAGGCATAAAAATATGGCTCCTCACTCCTGACGATCCTTGTCTGAAAGATCTTCCAGCTATTTCCTCTTTCGCTTGCATAAATTAGTGTATCGCCCGAAGGAGAAAAGCTTATAAATCTTTCCTCTTCAGGAGTATTGGTAATCCGTTTTGTTACTCCTCCTTCAGCGGAAGAGACAAAGACCTCGCCACGAACTATAAAAGCAACTTCCTTTCCATCGGGAGATACAGCCATTTCACGGACATTGTCATCCACCGCCAGTATCTTTTCGTTATTAATTTTACCGGCAGTATTAATGATTATTTCAAGCTTCTTTGATTCGCTCCCGGGCTGAAGAGTATATATCGATCCGTCAAAACCGAAGCACAGCAAACCAGAGCTTGAAGCGCTCAGAAAGCGCACAGGACCACCTTTAAAAGAAGTGATCTGTTTCTTTTGCGAAGGATCTGAAATTAAAAGAGAATGAACGTTAAAGCTGCCACTCTCCTCGCTCAGGTAAAATATTGATTTTTCATCCGGCGAAAAGACCGGGCTACGGTCCTCACCCCTGAATGAAGTGATCATTGTGTGTTTATCAGCCGGCCGGTCATAAATCCAGATATCCCTTGCAATTGAAGAATTATGATGTTTTCGCCATGCGTTTTCGCCTCCTTTTTTATCATGATACACCCATGTATTCCCATCTCTGCTTATCCTTATATCCTCAGCAGGGAAAGTCCATACCTGATCAATGCGTCCGCCTGTTGCCGGAACCTTGTAGACTTCAGGCTGTGAATCGCTTGGAAATTGCCTGTGAGCAGCGGCATCCATCCGGACCCCTCCGAAAATAACCGATTTGTCATCAGATGAAAATGCATATGGATATTCATTTGAGGAGTGATACGTTAATCGCCTTGGTTCTCCTCCCTGTGCGGAAACAACGAAAACATCGAAATTCCCATAATGATTTGACGCAAAGGCAATGGATTTCCCATCATTACTCCATACGGGCATAAAATCGTGACCTTCATGGAACGTAAGAGGAAATGCCGTGCCTCCCTGTGAAGAAACAACGTAAATATCTCCCTTATATGTAAAAGCTACTTTCTGACCATCGGGGGAGATGGCAGGATATCGAAGCCATAAAGCCGATGTCTGTGAATAAGATGAAACAGTTGCTGAAAGCCAAAGAAGAAAAAGAATGAACTTGTTCATAAGTAGTATTTTATTGTGCAATTTACTAAAAGAATGAAAGGCACAAAAAAATGTATAATGTATTAATGGAGATAGGCGATGTCTGGCTGAAAAAGGAGAACGGGAAACCAAGATTCTCCTATAATATGATGCTATCGGGCGAACCGCACGCAAGACCGCAGGGAGGACAGGGAGCACAGCCAGGCCAGGATATGCCACAACCCGGACAGAGACAAGGGATGCCTCAGCCGGGGCAGGGACCACAAGCAGGTCAGACAGCACCTCCTCAGGATATACCAGATACCAGTTTTAAGAAAGAAATATACAGAAGGGAGATCAGATGTTTTGATCTGAAAACTGGAAAAGAATTATGGAATCGGGTCTTGGAAATCCGACACCGTTGCTTTATAAAGACCATCTTTATGTGATAGGCGGCAGGGGTGAAATAAACGTACTTGATGCTGCCACAGGAACACTGAAATATCAGAAAAGGATAAATGGTATTTCGGTATGGGCTACCCCCTGGGCAAATAACAACATAATATATTTCCTTGATGAAAAGGGAACTGTGCGTGCATTCAAGGCTGGAGACACCTTTGAACAGGTGGCTGAGAACAAGCTTGAAGGAAGCAAATTCTGGCCATCCGTCACAATTGCCGGAGACAAGTACATCTTCAAGGGAGCTGAAATGCTGTATTGCATCGGGAAATAAGGAGCAAAGACTCAATGGCGNAAAAGCTCAATTTGGAATAGGCCTGAAAATGTTTTAGGTTTTAAGCGATAGTCTAAGAATCGCAGGGAGCAGAGAGCAAGGGGTGAAGAGCAGACAAAACCGTGAAACTCTATGAAAACTCAGTGTCACTCCTGGTTAAAGGAATTGTTTTGAGGTTATAAAAGTTCTGCTGGTTTTACAGGTTTGTACTGTTTCGCAGGAATAAGGAGTATAAATTGATACTTATCTGATCACTCCATATCCGGAAGTCGAATCATATTATAAAACAATGAACAAAAACTGTACTAAAGAAGTTTATATTCAGGTGCTTCGGTATATATGATTTAAACTCTTGAAAGTTTTTATGAAGACGAAAAGCAAATTTTTAAGAATAACAGGATTCATAATTCTGATAATTTCATGCATCCTCTTTATCCTGATACCGGTTATTCCCTGGTTTGATTTTTCAGCAGCTCAGATTGCTGGTATCTCTGCAGGCTTACTGATTGCAGGAGAAATCCTGTTTTATCTGAGTTTATTTATATTAGGGCGGGAGTTTTATGATAAAATAAAAAGCAGGATAAAGTTCTGGAAACCAAAGACAGACAAACCGATGGTTTAATCTATAATAATGGACAGATATAAAAAGCGTATATTGTATTACAATTAATAATTTATGTATAGCAATATATATTTTACCTGTAACGATATCAATTATTAACCACAAACACCAAGTACAGCATAAATGAAACGAAGTGTCCTGTTATGTTGGGACTACATGACAGCATGACTGCACAACTGCATGAAAATAGGATACTATTCCTTTATTACTTTGTAGGTGTATCTTTTCTCTTCACCGATCCTCAATATATATAATCCAGCTTCTAAACCGGAAACACTGACAGTTGTTTCTTCTGCAGTTAAAATGCCTGTCAGGACTATCCGGCCCGAAAGATTTATTATGGCATAATCTGCCGGAAGCAGGCTGGAAAAGCTTTTTATATTTAAGATATCATGGGCAGGAACCGGGGAAATAATGAAGCTATTTTCTTCATCAGGAACTGGGATTGGAAGGTTTAAGTAGTTACCCAGAAAGGAACTCAGATTGAATACATGAATCTTTTGGGGAGTATTCGCAACCGGGAAAAGAGAAAAATGTTCATTAGACATAAAGTATTTTATTCCATCAGAAGATGCAACTGCTTCAATTTGATGGAAATCAAGCAAAATTCCTATTTTCCTTTTATTGCCGCCAAAAAAATCAGAACCTGTGAAATCATAAAGCAGATAGGCAAATGGTACAAGTTTGTTACTGTAACCGGATAATGCAATTATTCTTTTTGACCCCAGATATGTTGCACCTGTTATCAGTCCGTTCACATCAAGAGAAGACCTGAGTTTAGCAATGTGATTCCCGGGATTTTTCGGAAGTGAATAGAGGCTGGTATGGTTACTTACCCATTGCTTGGTAAATAGGTAAATGCTGTCTTCCGTAACGATGAAAGCCTCACAATCGAAATCAGTATCATTGCTTGCAGGTGTAAAATCAACCTGATCGGAATAGGAATATTTTATGGAATCAATTAAAGGGAACCCACTTGTAAAGGATGCCTTACTGATTTTATAAATTCGCAGGTCCCTGCGATTGCCTGAATTATTGCCAAAATCCCCAATATAGACATACTCCTCATCCTGGGAGATCTCTTCCCAGTCTCTGTTTTCAACGCCTGTTAAGGGGTATGACTGAACAATTCTTCCGTATAATGTATCAAGCATATAAATATTGGTATCTCTGTTATCATTATGTGTCCAGAGGTAATTATTCCATAAAATCATTCCTGATGTTTCGGAAAGAACTTCATCCAGTCCCAGGCTTC
>WSSedA1B2DRAFT_1000145_pt1 | contig 14099 bp, 24 predicted proteins | sample WetSurSiteA1Bulk_FD_9465 | JGI IMG/M metagenome (IMG submission 9465) | reverse complement strand
GATATGATAAAATCTCTGAAAAGTGGTTATTCTTGTTGGATGCACCATTTTTAATTTCTCACAAATGTTGCAACCGTTTAAAAAAGTATCCCGGTCATAAATACGAACGTTTGACCGGAAGAAAAATCACGGTTGGAAATATGACTCATGAAAGTTTTATGAGAAGAGAATCATATCTCAGGCATGGTTGTAATGGTTACAATTTTGCACGTCCAGCATCCACCCCCCTTGCTTTTTGGACAGAAGATGATATATGGGAATATATTCATCAATATAATGTGCCTTATTCTCCAATTTATGATATGGGATATACTCGTACAGGCTGTATGTTTTGTATGTTCGGGGTTCATATCGAGAAAGAACCCAATAGGTTTCAAATGATGCAAATAACACATCCTAAATTATGGGATTATTGTATAAATGATTTGGGCGAAGGTGATGTGTTAGATTATATACACGTTCCTTTTAAAAATAAAGAGGAATAAAAAATGGAACATCCAATTTTATTTAGTGGAGAAATGGTTAGAGCAATATTAGATGGTAAAAAAACCCAAACTAGGCGGGTTATTAAAAACATAAATGATTGTCCATATGGTAAACCCGGGGATTGTTTATGGGTGAGGGAAGGTTTGCAACGTGCCAAGAAATTAGATTTTCTTGGAGACGATAAGTGGACCACTCAATATATAGCAACTGGTACTGCTGTACCTTATGCTCCCGGCGCAAAAGAAGGTTGGTGCGGTACTGCTCTATGGCAATGGAAAAATAAAAGCATTTCGCCTATCCTAATGCCTCATTGGGCAAGCAGAATTACTTTGGAAATAACTAATATTCAAGTGGAAAAATTACAAGATATTACCAATAAAGACGCAATGGAAGAAGGTATTTTAAGTTGGTATTATGAAATACAATATGATGAGAATTCTATGTATTATTGGTCTCCTATAGAGGGAAGTGGCGCTGCAAGCAAGTTTTCTGAAATGTGGAATTCTGTTAATGCTAAACGTGGCTATTCTTGGGACAGCAATCCTTATGTATGGGTAGTTGAATTTAAAAAAATTTAATATGGATATAGTTATAAATTGGAGATTAAGAAAACAACGTCTCAAACTAATGGGGCAAGAATGTCCTGTGTGTAATATAAAACTGTTTCCTCCAGAAGAAATTTGTCCATGTTACGGGTATAGATTTGATACATGCCCCCGCTGTGGTTGTCAATACGATAGAAAATGTGAACATATATCAGATGATATATCGAATATAGAAATTGGTTGCTAATTAATTCTTTTAAAGGATAAACAATGGATACTCTAGTTCTCGCTATAATATGTACAATACTTGGAATAGTTGTTGGCTTTTCTGAGGGATATACTTATAGAATATTAGAAGAAGCAAGAGAAGACGCTAAAAAAGCGCAGGAACATCTTGAAAAATTTTTAAAAGGAGAGATAAAATGAAAAAAAGAGAACGAAATGCTTTATTGAAAAGATTGACCACAAAAAATGTTTTTGATGTGAATAAGATACCAACCCTGAGCAATGAGGAAAGAAGTAAATTAGTTACCGAACTTGTTGTAAGAAGAGTGCCTGTTGTTGTTGATTTAATACCAGAAGGGTTTGATATGAGTTGGTTACATTGCTGTGGATATTTATATACACAAAAAAATGATAAATATACATTTTTATGTACGGGAGAACATCATATAAAATGATAGGTATATACATAATAATTGGAGTAGTTGCATGGTATGTTTTGGGTTGTATTGTCTTAGCAAGTATTGATACAAATCAGGAATTATATGAATGGGTATGGGACAAAGCACCGAATGGTTGGTATTCTATGCTGGCAATATTTTTGTTCCCGCTTGTAGCTATTAATTATATATATAGAAAAAGACATGCGAGAATTATAGAAAGAAGATTTCATGACGAATAAAGAATTTTAAACCCTTGACAATTTTCTAAAAGTATGATATAATATATATTATGAACAAACTAAACACTTATATTGATACAGAAAATAAATTTGCAGAAATATTCAACCCGCAGAATGGTTTTTATCTAAGAACAGGGATTCTTAATGAACGCAGCGAGGATACTGGTATTGACCCTTTCATGAGAAACTATCCGTCGCTTTTGGATATTGGTATTATGGGACACTGCAAAAATGCCAAGAATTGTACAATTGGTTGCTATCAGGGCAAGTTGGTAAAACCAAATATGTCATTGGATACTTTTAAAGGTATCATCGACCAGTGCAAGGGCAAGACCTTTGAAGTTGCCTTGGGTGGTTTTGGTTCCCCCAATGAGCATGAAGATTTTACTGATATAGTGCGTTATGCCTATGAGAATGGTGTTATTCCTAATTACACTACTTCTGGTATTGAATTAACAGATGAGCAAATCGAAGCTACAAAAAAATATTGTGGTGCGGTTGCAGTATCTTGGTATAGGATGACTTACACATACGATGCTATTAATAGATTTATCGAAGCGGGTTGTAAAACCAATATTCACTATGTACTAAGTGATAGGTCTATTGATGAAGCCATCTGGCGTTTGGGCAATAATGATTTTCCACAAGGTGTTAATGCGGTTATTTTCTTGCTGTTTAAACCTGTTGGCTGTGGAAAAAGTAGTGATACATTACATTGGAGTGACCCAAGAGTAGAAAGATTTTACTCTGCAATTGAAAACAATCATTTGAGTTTTAAAGTTGGGTTAGACGCTTGCAACATGCCGGGTGTAATCAATTTCTCTAAAAAGATTAACCCCGTATCCACCAGCCCTTGTGATGGTGGTAGTTTTTCTGCTTATATCACTTCGGACAATATTATGTTGCCATGCAGCTTTGATAACATGACCCGCAACTACGCCTTTGATTTAAATGGTCATACAATTAAAGAAGGTTGGGGAAGCGAAAACTTTGAGAAATTCAGAAACTATCACCGTAATAGTTGTCCTACTTGTGTGTTTCAGAACAATTGCCGAGGAGGATGCCCTTTGGTCGGAGAAATAAATTTGTGTAATAAAGAAGAGAGACAATACTATGAAGATTAGAACAGATTTTATTACGAACAGTTCCAGTGCGGCGTTTGTTATAATTGGTGTACAGTTTGATACTATAGAAGATTATGACAAAATGGATGAATTAGCTCATACAAATGATTTACGCTTTTTTCCTGAGGAAAAGGTTGTTGGAAAGGTAATTGCTAGATTGGATTATGACGATTATACATCTAGAACTATGAGCCTTTCGTCTTTGGAAGCTGTTTTTGCAGAAGTTAAAAATTCTTTAAATGAATTAGGTATTAGTGAAGAAGTATACTTTATAGCAGATATATTTTCAACATAGGTGAAATATGAAGATTAAAAGTGATTTTATAACTAATAGTTCGTCTGCATCTTTTATTGTGCGAATAGATTATTTGACATGTAAACAAAGAACACTGTTGAATGATATGGAAGATACAGGTTGGAGAATAATCGATACTTATCCTGTAATGTTTGGAATGACAGATATGGATAATTTTGATATGGAAGAATATTTAAAAGCAACTGGTTTTCCTATGAAAAAGATACAATTTTTTTATTCAAACGATAAAGTAAAAGATGAAGTGTATTTAAAATCTATGGAGACTTGTGATTGCGAATGGTGTGAATTAATGCGAGAGGTTAAATCATGAAAATTAAAAGCGATTTTATAACCAATAGTTCTAGTAGTAGTTTCATTATCGGTAAGCATTATATCAGTGCTTACCAATTAGACCAAATTCATAACCATATTGAATGGGGTAAAAAGTTTGGTATAGACTGGGCAGAACCAGATGAAGCATGGGAAATTACCGAAACAGAAGATTATGTTAAGTGTTATACATCTATGGATAATTTTGATATGGAAGAATTTTTGATAAAAATTGGAGTTGATATAAATAATATTGAAGAATGGCATAGTTAAGGAGAAGAAATGAAAATTAGAACAGACTTTATTACTAACAGTTCGTCGACATCTTTTCTTGTAACCAGCGCAAAAAACGGATATTCTTTTCCCGATTACGGTCAAGAGTTAGTTGTTGATTCCAACTTAGGAGAAACTGAATTTGGTTGGGGACCAGAAGATATTTACGATGTTGGTAGTAGAATTAATTTTGCATATCTTCAAACAATATATGTCAATCATCCAGAATGGTTAAAAATGTTGGAAGATATAATTAAAGAAAATACAAACGTAAAAACTATCGTGTGGAATATCACAGATGAATATTCTTCCAAAGACGAGAAAGATTGGGGTTATATCGACCATCAATCTTCTGCGGTAAGCGGTGAAAACACAGAGATTTTTTCTTCCAAAACCGCATTAAAAGATTTTCTTTTTGGAATACAGTCTTACATTCATTTAGATAACGATAATTATTAAATAGGATAAAAATGAAAATTAAAACAGATTTTATTACCAATAGTTCCAGCAGTGCTTTTGTAGTTTTAAAAGATTCAAAGTATTATAATGAACTACAAAAACATGAGGATTTTCACTTCAAAGAGGGTGATGATTATTCCCGCTGTACAGGTGTATATCAAGATAAACATTTATTACATCTTATAACAAGCGAATGGAATGAGCACATGTTTAAAGGAATTTATCCTTTAATTTTTCAATACGGTCTGGAAAATCTAGCCCTTGTTATGATTTCAGATGAATGGATGGGTGGACATTTTCCAGAACCAGATGATTATAGTGAAGTTCTATTTACAACGGAGTATCATTAAATGAAAATACATACTGATTTTATTACCAATAGTTCGAGTTCGTCTTTTGTAATTATGTCTAAAGAACCTGTGGATAAAGCTATATTAAAAGAAAAATTAATAGAAGCAATTGGAGGAGAACCATCAAAAGATACATTAATACCCGATTTAGGAGAAAAAATTGCAAATGCTTTGGTATACGACCTTACTTATACAGATATTAATGGATATTTAGAAGAATATTGCCCGGGTGGTATATCAAAATTAGCAGCAAGCGAATGGAAACAAAATAAAATAATTTACAAATATTATAAAGAATATCCTTATATTATGTTTGGTTCTGTCGTTGATGATAGTGACGACCCGATGGAGGTTATGCTAGTAGATATGGATATTGCTTTTAAAAATAATCAAATTATTGTACTAAAAGACGGAGGATATTAATGAAGATTAAGACTGATTTTGTAACAAATTCGAGTTCTGCAAGTTATATTATTGCTTTAAAAAATAATTTAACTGTTGAAGATATTAAAATTGAACTGCTTAAAAACAAAAAAAATATGAAAGATTATCTTGATGATAATAGTGGTTATTGGGATGAATATGATAGTCATGACCCTTTTGACGGAGATACTGGTGAGGTCATGGCGCAACCAACCGAAGAAGAACAAATAGATACTCTAGCAGGAATATTAGCTGGACATATATTTTCTCGTAAAGAATATGGTCTCGAACTTGGTGCATATATTGTTTATGCTTCCGAGGGTAGCAGTGAAGATATGGATTTATTTGCTAATTGGTTATATGGTTATGCAGATACCGACAGTGAAAATTTGAAAATAAAAGGAATGGATTAAATGAAAATCAGGACAGATTTTATTACAAATTCAAGTTCGAGTTCTTTTGTTGCTTTTGGTATGTTATCGGATACGCTTTTAGAAAAGTTTCCGAATGTCGATATATATAAAAAGCTATATGGTACAAATCTAAGACAGGGTGGACCAGATTATGAATATGTCGCTATGACTATGGATACACTTTTTGATAAGTATCCTGATGTCAAACTTTCTGAAATCAGGCAACTTGTTGCAGATGAATTCGGTAAAGTATTCGGTGCAGAATTTGCGAGAGATTGGATATATTATATAGAAAAGGGTTGGTATAACGGATGAAGATTAGAACTGATTTTATCACAAATTCAAGTTCGAGTTCTTTTGTTGCTTTTGGGGCATTTCTTGAAAGTATTCTTTCAAAAAATGACTTAGAAAAATTCGAAGAACTTGAAGATAAATGGGATTACATTGAAGAAAAAACAGAAAATACAAATTTGGAATATTCTTTTATATATGGAGAGCATAGTTCTGATAATTGTGGCGTTGGTATACACATATTAAAATTAATGGAAAAACATCCTGATGCTAAACTTTCAGAAATAAAGAAAATTGTAGCAGAAGAAATTAATACCGCATTTAAAACAAAACTTGAAGAAAAAGATATTGGTTATATTGAAGAAAGTTGGATGGATGGATAAAATAAATGTTTTAATTACCCTTGACAAAATAAGAAAAGTGTGTTATAATTAGATTATGGAAAAACAACAATTGATTGATACAAGTCTTTTAGATGGAGAATTGAAAGATATTGGTGAATTACAAAATCAAGTCTCGAAAATTCTCTATAACAAAAATCCTTTCATTCGTTTTTTTTACCATAACAAAGCAGTAAAATTGCATTTACAGGCAAACGATAGGTTAATAAACCTTCTTTTTCCTTATGCAATTAATTATAATCCAAAAGAAAAATAAAAAAAGGAGAGTATGATGTTAACTGTAGGCATAAAACCATAAACCATAAAGGTTAATAAATTGACCTTTAACTGAGGTATAAATGTATAAGGGGCAAGAAATTGCCCCTTGACAAAATCAAGAAAGTGTGGTATAATATATATGTATAAAGATGAGAGAGAGTCGCCAAGCGTCTTTCAAATCATCTAAATAAAAAAATGAGACCCATACCGCAACAAAAATTTGGCTATCAGAAGCCGCAAATCTGAGGGTCTCGATAAAAAAATAAGGCGCTTACAGCTAAAAACCTAAAAACTTTCCTATCAGAAGAAAACTTTTTAAAAATAGCGTCTTGACAAACAAATAAGAAAAAGTGGATAGGGTCGCTCCCGAAAAAGCGGACTCCCCGCTCTGCCACTTTTAAATATTTTTTGGAGAATTCTTAGGAGAAAAAGAATGGGAAAATATAAAGATTTAACTGGTCAAAAATTTGAAAGATTAACGGTCATTGAGAGAGCGGAAGATAGTGAACGTGGTATTATAAGATGGTTGTGTCAATGTGAATGTGGAAAAACTTCGATAATCATAAGCAATCGTTTAGAATCAGGAAAAACAAAATCTTGCGGCTGTTATCGAAAAGAAAAAACAAAAGAAAATTTTGAAAAATTATATGGAGAGGCTGCTAAAAATAAATTATATTCTCAATATAAATATAGTGCTAAAAAAAGAGGATTTTCTTTTGAATTATCTAAAAATGTATTTTTAAGATTAGTATTAGAAGATTGTTACTATTGTGGAGAAAAATCATCTAACATAAAGAAAAATACTTGCAATAATGGAGATTTTATTTATAATGGAATAGATAGAATCGACTCATCAAAAGGATATATTAAAGGTAACGTTATTCCGTGTTGTAAAAAATGTAACCATGCTAAAAGCAATACAACACAAGAAAATTTTATAGATTGGGTTCACAAAACTCATAAAAATTTAAAAAGTAAGTCGCTGTAGATAAAACATCAAAAACAAAAAATTATCTAGATTGGAGACTAAAATGAACTTTGCAAACGCTGTAAGAAATGAACAAAATTATACTTTAACCGAGAACCAAGCTGTAGCTCTTAAATCCACTGGTTCAAATCTTTTAAATTTATTTTCTATGATTGGAGCTATTCGTAATAAGTCATACGAAGAAGTTAGTGAAATGTTTCAATCTGCTCTTGCGGAAGATAAATTATTGGCTGTAAAAATGGCGTTTTATGCTAGAAATGTACGGGGAGGTTTGGGAGAAAGAGAAACTTTCAGACGTATTCTTTGTAGTTTAGCTATTTCAAATCCTGAAATTGTCAAAAAGAATCTCGACTTAATCTCTTGGTTCGGGCGCTACGACGATTTATATTCTCTCGTAGGAACCCCTGTTGAAGATAATATGTGGTCGCTTTTGGCTTGGACAATCAAGCAAGACTTAATGAATATGGAAAAAGGAGAATCAGTTACCCTTTGTGCCAAGTGGTTAAAGTCTATTAACACATCTTCAAAGGAATCTATCGTTCTTGGAAGATTAACAGCAAAGCAATTTGGTATGACCGAAAAGCAATACCGCAAAACTCTTTCGAAGTTGCGTGATTACATTAAAGTTATCGAAAGTAAAATGTCTGCACAAGATTGGGAAGATATTGCTTACGCACAAGTACCTTCTCGTGCTATGAAGAATTACCGTAAAGCATTCTCTAAGCATGACGGAGAACGTTTCGGGAAGTACATCGAAAGCGTAACCAAAGGCGAAGCAAAGATTAATGCAGGTGCACTTTATCCTTACGATATTCTTGTTGCTGCTGGTTTAACTTATCGCAACAACTTTAAAATCAACGATGACCCTGTGTTAGAAGAGCAATGGAAAGCATTGCCTAACTATATCAAGAAACCAATGAATGCTTTAGTAATGGCTGACACATCAGGTTCTATGGATGGTTTGCCAATGGCAATAGCACTTTCATTAGCAATTTACTTAGCAGAACGTAACACTGGACCTTACAAGGATTTATTCTTAACATTCTCGGAACATCCAGAATTCGTTGAGTTAAAAGGCAAAACCTTAAAAGAAAAGGTTTCGCATATCAAGAGCATCGTAGCAAATACTGACTTAGAAGCAGGTATGGATTTAATCTTGAAGGTTGCAGTTGAGAACCAAGTTTCACAAGAGGAACTCCCCGCATACCTTATTGTTTGCTCGGACATGCATTTCGATGCGGCAGATGAAAATAGTGGTCGTGGAGGCGGTTGGGGATATGAAAGGGTATCAGTTAAGAAAACCTTTCATACTTCAATGAAAGAAAAATTTGCAAGAGCAGGTTACGAAATGCCGACAATTGTATATTGGAATGTATCTGAAAGAGCACCAGTTGTTCAGGCTAAAGCAAACGATAGCGGAGTTGTTTTGGTTAGTGGGGCATCTGCTTCAACTTTTCGTGATATAATGAATAATTTGGGAACAACTCCAATGGAGGCGATGTTACAAATTTTGAATAGTGAACAATATGCAATGGTACAGATTTAAATAAGTAATATAGAACAGGGATAGGTTTGGCTCATTACCATACCGAAAAAGCAAACTCCTGCTTTCCCTGTTCTAAAAAATTTGGAGTGTGGAGAAAAAAATGAATAATAAATATATAGATTATAGTGGTCAAAGATTCGGTAGATTATTGGTTGTTAAAAGAGTTGATACTCCGGAAAATGTTAAAAAAGATAGAGCGAGAACTTATTTTTTATGCAGATGCGATTGTGGAAATGAAAAAATTATAAATAGTTATAGTTTTAGTTCTGGTAAAACAACATCTTGTGGTTGCTACAATAAAGAAGTAATTTCATTGCCTTTTGGAGAAGCATCTTTAAATAAAGTATTTATAGATTACAAATCAAACTCTCGAAAAAGAAATATGGCTTTTGAATTATCTAAAGAATATTTTACTGAACTAATACAAAATCCTTGTTTTTATTGTGGGAAACCTCCGTCTAACACAACAAATTTTAAAAGAAATAACGGAGATTATACTTATAATGGAATTGACAGAGTAGATTCAAATAAAGGATATACAATAGAAAACACTGTTCCTTGTTGTTATATATGTAATCAAGCAAAAATGTCTGAAACACAATCAGATTTTTTCGAATGGATTAAAACCGTTCATAGTAATTTAAGTATCAAAGGATTAATTTAAACAATAAGCAAGGTGTGCATACAGAACTAATCGGGACAACGCTGATAAAGCAGAACAGATGCCGAAAAGTAATCCGAGCCTTGCTTGAACCTTAAAAATTAAATAAGTAAATAGAAAGGTGTCCGGGCAATATGCTTTGATAGCAACTATCGGGATGTCTTAAAGGCGAAAATCCTCGAACCTTTTTATTAGAATAGGCGCAATACAGCATAAAAATGAAAACTGACAATGATTAGCAACTGTAAAAGGAGGTTATTTGATGTAAGTAAGATTTTTTTTGAAATGCGCCTAGCAAAAATATATGAAAGGAGATAGGTTCGGTTCATTACCTGACTGATAAGACAAACTCCTGTTTTCTCCTTTCTTATTCTTTGGAGTGTGGAGAAATAATGATAAAACAGAAGGGTGTCCCACAATCACTATCGGTATATTTGCGGGTTAAAGATAACCGAACCCAACTGTTAAGGAGTTATATTGAAAAAATGGTTACTAATTATAGCATTTGCAGCGTTATTTCTCATATCTGCAAACTGCTTTCAGGAATGTGATTGGGAAGTGTGTGATAATAATAATGTTGTGGACGGTTATTGGTGGAGAGGAAGTTGGATACCCGGTTTGCCAACTTATGAATCTCAGTTTTTAGAACTACCGGATTTGTTTAGTGGAATTGCTGTATTTTATGGTCCATACGTTATGGAAGGAACAGCAGAATACAGAGGTTTAAATTTAAATAGTTATTTAGGTGGTGTGGCTCTTCCTACATGCTCCGGCATTGGAAGCCCGGTTTGGTTAAAACTGGAAGGAAAAGATTGGGAAGGACCTTTTTTAGTAGTAGATTGTGCTAGAAGAAATGACCTTTATGGGATATCTATTATTAGAAAAGAAGCAGTAGAAGTAGATTTTAATACTGCATTAAGATGGGGTATGGTAGAACAATATCCTGATTTTTCGTGGGGCACATTGAAATGGAGCGAAGATGTAATTGTATCGAGATATCCTCCGAGTTGTATTTTTGGAGAACCAATCAGTTTAGCAGATTGGTTAGAACCTAGAATAACTTTTGCCGACAGGCTTGAAACCCGCACTAATATATACGAGTATCCCTCTACTTGGAGGGCGGGTGGTGAATGGATAACCTTTGATAATCAAAGAACATGTAATCAATATTCGAATGAATAAATAAGAAGGCGCTTACAGCAAACAAAAAATCCTCTGAAAACGGAAAAAAGAGTGCCTAGAAAATGAAATTATAAATAGACATTTACAGCAAAAACCAAAAGGGAAAATAAAAAACTTACACTTTTTTAACGAGGTTCAAATCCTCACAAATATAATGTCTAGAATGAAAATATAAAAAATAAGACTCATACAGCGAACCAACCCAAACCTTACACAGTTAATGTAAAAAGTTAAAATCGAGTCTTGATAAAAACTAAAATAAATTATAAGACCTTTACTGCAAACCCAAAATACATGGAAGTCCTTTTGGCTGCCAACGACATAAAACCTAAACAGCACTGCACCGCAGTAAACGGAAAAGAGGTCTTGACAAATTTTGAAAAGTGTGGTATAATATATACAATAGAAAATGGAAAAACCCAAACAGCAAACCAAAATTAGCCGAGAGGCAAACTGCTATCTTTTTTGTCGGCTGTAAGATGGAAAATAAAAACCGATACTCGTAACTGAGTATAAAATGGTAAAGGGGTTTTGAAACTTTCAACTATAAACGAGAATGGAGACTATGTAAATGAAAGTAATCGAGGGAAGTCCTCAAGAGATTAATGAATATTTAGAAAGACAAAAAGAGCCAGATATAATGCCATTTGACATTAGAAATAAACGTGCATTTAATCGTTTTGTTTGGAGAGACCAGACAAAAATACACGGCAGACATTGGAGTCAAAATAAGATGCAATGGGTACAGATATCTGAAATGGACTCTAGCTATATCTTAAATGTAATGAGAAAGATGCTTAGGGAAAATAAGAACGAAGAACTTTTAAAAAACGATGAGTTTCAATCTCTTTCAATTAATTTAGCCGATAGGCTTGTTGAGGGGGAATAGTAAGTAATCTTTCATAAAATTTCTTTATAAGACCTTTACTGCAACCCAAACTTGGGACGCAAGTCCCGCCGCCAGCCATTTTACCTTTAGGCGCAAAAGAAAAGAAAAAGAGGTCTTGACAAAAAAATTAAACCCTTATACAAATAAGGGTATTTTGCTATGTAAGGAGAGTGAATATTGCCTAAAAAATTAACCGAACTCGATGCAATTATAACCACAAGTGGAAGTAGTTTTATATATGTGGTTGATTATTCCAGCGGAAGTGCGACAAGCAATAAAATTATTCTAAATGATTTTTTTCATACCGATGTTGCTTCAAAAATTTATTTGAATTCAAATTTTAAGTAGGAGGTTACAAATATGCCAGCAAATACAACTCCGTTATTTGTTTTAACACCTAATATTGGTTATTGTTCAGTATCAGGTTCTAATGCGGCTTCTGATGGTTCTGGAAATCTTACCACATTGTTTTCAGCAGGTGCAAACGGTTCTAGGATAGAACGTATTCGCTATACTAACGCTCAAGCAAGTCCGGCAGCATCTACGGCTATGGTTGTTAGATTTTTTTATACTACTGGTTCTAATATTACTCTTTTAACAGAAGAAGCTTTAGCAACAGCCACTAGGAGTTCTAGTGCTATTGGTGCAACCGGAACAATTACTTTTAGTAATGGTTTAGTTATTCCAACCGGAGCATTGATTAAAGTGTGCCAATCTGCTTATGCCGGAGTACAAGACTTAATGCACTATATTGCCGAAGGTGGGGATTATTAATGAACAAAGGCTTCTTTACTTTTTCCACACCTCCTAGTTTAATTCCTGTTGCTACCGGAGGTACAATTAGTTATTCCGGTGCTTACAAATATCACACATTTAATTCTTCTAGTGATTTTATTGTTACAGGAGAAGGATATGTTGATGTGCTCATTGTTGGTGGTGGTGGGTCTGGTGGCAATTGCGCCGCAGGAGGTGGAGGTGGAGGGAGCGTTGTTCTTAGATTAAATTATCATGTGAACATTACAACATACAGTGTTAGAATTGGTGCAGGTGGTACAATCGGGGTCAGTCGTGGAAGAGGAGGAACTGGTTATTTATCTGCATTTGGTTCGATAGTAGCCGCAGGAGGGGGAGGAGGTGCGGGATATGACACTCAACCTGCCGGAGCTACTGGTGGTGGGAGTGGAGGCGGAGACGCATGGATTAATTATGGTGCAGGAAGCGGTTATAATTATTTAAATGACCCCGATGGTTTATTATTTGTTTATGGAAATAATGGAGGCGACCAAGGTTCAAGCGCACCCGCTGGTGGAGGCGGTGCAGGGATAGGGCAAACACCAACTACTCAACATGGAGGGAATGGAATATTAATTTGGGGGTCTTATTATGGTGGAGGCGGTGGTGGAGGAACAGATGTTGCTCCCGGAGGTTCCGGAGGTTCCGGAGGTGGTGGCGCAGGGGGTCCTCCTAATGGAAACGGAACTGCTGGTACTGGCAATACCGGAGGTGGTGGTGGCGGTGGAGGAGGACTCGCAACTACATCGGGGGGTAACGGTGGTTCAGGTATTGTTATTGTAAGATATTATATTTCTTAAGGAGTGTGAACATTGGTAGATAAAAAAATAACTGAACTTGAAGAAATAACAACAACGAGTGGGAGTAGTATCATATATGTGATTGATTATTCCAGCGGTAGTCCAAAGAGTGATAAAATTATGATAGATAATCTTTTCATAGCTTATAATTGGACACCTGTATTAACACAAGGGAATCAAACTCCTACTATAAGTGGATATACAGCAAAATATGTTAAAATAGGAAAAACAATTCAGCTTTGGGGATATTTACCAATACAATCATCAGGGCAAGCGTCGCAACTTATTATAGTTACAGGTTTACCTATTTCTCCTGTTCTGGATAGTTGGCAAGCTATTGGTTCATTCTTTGGAATGGATTATGGAACAGGAATTTTAGCCGGAGTAGTACAAATACTTAATGATTCAGGATGGAAATTATATTTTAGTAGTCCAAATGCTAATAATTGGCTTGGAATTAATCCGGCATGGACTTTGGCTAATCAAGATTATCTTACTTTTTCAATTAATTATTTGATTGCGTAAAGGAGTATGAATATTGCTAAACTAAGCACATCTCTCCATTTCCTCTCTCTATTTCCCAACAGGATGCAATTTCCGACTGTAAGGAGGAAATTCCCCCGGCAGTTCCTGCGGGGTCATAGAATTTCCCCCGACACTTTTTCCCCCGGTATTTCCTACAAGAGCCA
>WSSedA1B2DRAFT_1000144_pt1 | contig 14102 bp, 12 predicted proteins | sample WetSurSiteA1Bulk_FD_9465 | JGI IMG/M metagenome (IMG submission 9465) | reverse complement strand
GGTACAACAACGATTCTGCTGCTTATGAGCATATTTATGGTAAATTATACAATTTCGGGGCTGTGAAAACGGGGAAGCTTTGCCCAACAGGTTGGCATGTTCCGGAATCAACGAAAATGAGGGTTTTCAATAACGAACAGATTTGCGAAACGGTTACAGATTTAGGATGGGAGCTGATGGAAGCAGGAGATAATCACTGGACTTCTGCGGCTCAATGTAGAAACAATATNACAGGTTTTACAGCATTACCAGGCGGATTAAGATCTGAATTTGGGGATTTCAGGGGAATTGGAAATGTAGCAATGTTTTGGAGTTCAACACCAGAGGGTGGCTTTTATCTGGTTTATGCCAATAAAATTCCTCATGAGATATACTATTTTCAGATTTCAGATGTGTGTTCTCAGAAAAAAGGGGCAGGTTTATCAGTACGTTGTATCAAAGACTAAAATTGATCATTTTAGTTTTTATCGTTAAAACCTTTGATTTTAACATATTATATTGATGTTGATTAACTTTCTTTTGGTAGTCGATACTACCTGTTCTCATGTAACCGCTGTTTTTAATATAGTACAAGTCGGAAATGATCAACATTTCAAAATTTCAATCTAAGTCCCAACTTTCCATACATATGTCATATGCATGTTTTAAGCATTTTATTTGTGGCTTGTTTGAAGCCTTGACCTTAATCCTGTAGACAAGTCTTACTTCAGAAATAGTTGTCTGTAGTGTTTTCATGATAGTTTGATTAGTGAGTAAATAGTAATGAAAAAGCCCGGCCCAAAGTCCCAGGCAATATTAGGTGTATAAATAAGATTTTGATATATAGATAAGTATAATAAACTGCAATTGGAAATCTACTGGTTAATGATCTATTTATAAGTAATTTAAGGCAACCTTCTCATCTGTCTATCGTATACAATGATAAGACACAAATCGTGTCAGTCTAGTCCGGATTAGTAGCTCAATTTGGTCCGGAATAATTTGACCATTTATTCCGGATTATATTAAGATACTGCATAGCACATGGTATTGACAAATCCTGTTCCCAAATCTCCTGACAAGGAATATATTATGATAATACTATAAAATATTGATTAAAGGGGCGTTATTTAAGTCCTCGAAATTATACCATGTCGTATTTGCTTGTTATTAAGCAATATACGGCATTTCCTTTTAATGCCCAGGAAGGATTACCAGTGAAATGGAGATAGAGTCCTAAACGGGCTAGAAATGGTCTTAAATGAGGTCTTAAGTATATTGCATAGTATTGATATACAGATTTATACAATAATTAAGGAAAGTTGGGGGAATGGGGATAATTATTTGCTATTACTTTATTATAAACAGATTGCTTAAGTCCGTTTCATAGCGGATGCAGCAGTATTATCAAATTCTTTATTATATTTCAATATAAGCTTAAAGTTATCCTATCAATGTAGCAATTTTATTCAGTCAATTGTTTCTTCAAAAGGTACTTAAAGGGAATTGCAATCACGTCTCCAATTATGTATGTAGCGAAAATCATTATAAAGATTAATGCGTACCATGGTATATTTCCTTTGAATACCATCGGTAAGATTACACCTATGAACCATATTATTTTATAAGTCATCTGCAATAGCAAGATAGGTGCAAACTTAAGAGGTGATTTAAATCCGATTATTGAAACAAGGCCGAAAGCCAGAAAAACACTGCCAACAATACCGTAAATGATAGAATCTTGAATTGGCATTTTCCACATGGACGCAAAGGTTTCGGGCATCAATATTATTGCAAGTCCAGATAAGCCTGCTCCTAAGGCGGTATAAACATACATGCCTTTTAGCCAGGCATAACGAATTTTAGAGTTATTTTTCATAATTATTTTTATAGTTTTAAATTAATTTTTCTTTTCAACACAATTTAGTCCCAATGGAAATAGTAATAAAATCCTATTATTTTGGATAAACTTAAAATTGTTTTACATATAGTCTTTAAGCCAATTACCAAAGTTACACCATGTTAATATTAAAATCAATTCTATTTAATATTCAACCATGTATTTGCCAAAGAACCAATATCTTATCTAAAAGATCATATATCATTTATCCCACAAATGGCATACTCAATACCCACATCCAAATTCAGTCTTATGCGAGCCGTTGCGAGTAGCAGACAATTTTCGGCAAATGAAGTGGAGTTATTGAATAACTAAAGTAAGGCTTATGAAATAACCCTGAGGGCCTGGCCTTGCTGTGTCATGAAACCTGCATTTACTTGAACTTTCAAAACCTTTTGAAATCAAAACAAATGCAGGTTCAATCAGACCTTTGAAAATAAATTACTTTCTGATTAAATATTGCTTTATGCAAACCCACGTATTGCCGTATAAAATTGGATGCTGCAGGCGAGCACTAATCAATAAGTGAGGGTTGCGATTTATGTTGCATATCTATTGCCTAAGGATTACTGTATTGCAACATAAAGAGAGCAACCAGAACACCTATTGCCTCTGAAACGAAAATTATCGTATATCCATTTCTAATAGTCGATATGAACTTGGAAAGTAGCCCGGTTAATAATTACTTACCGCAATAGCAACCTCAACACTTATTCAATGCCTATTTGACTCATACCATGATTGCCATTCTATCAATCCGGACTTAATTTCTTTTGTTACAGACCAATCTATAAAGCTCTTGGCTTTTTTTGTGGAATATTTAAAATTATACCCAAATGATTTTACGTCTGTTGTAGACATAATAGGTTTTTCTAAGAATTTCATTTGGAACAACTTCTGTGAAGTCCAAGAAATTAAATATGCTATCCAATAGGGCAGATGAATAAATTTAAATTTAACATCAAATAGCGAACCCAGTATATTACAAATATCCTCGAGATTAGTTTGGGAAGAATCATCAAGTATTAGAAAATCCTCGTTAGTGCTTTTCCCATTTTGTAATGCCTTAATAATAGCATCAATTAAATCAGAAATATGGACCAGACAGAGTTTATTTTTACCTCCATCCCAAATTGGCATTAATCCTGACTGTAACTGTTTTAAAATTGAAGGCATGAAAGCTTTATCACCTGGTCCATATACCCAACCTGGATAAAAAATAGTTGATTTTAAACCTTGTTTCTGAAAATCTTTTACTAATTGGGTAGCTTTAATCTTAGTATCGGCATACGGTTCCGACCAGGTTTTATATGGAGAGGATTCATCGAAAACTGTATTTTTCCCCGGGAGTCCAAACACATCACATGTACTTATGTATACTAGCTTATTAACTTTAAACTCTAAACATAATTCACAAATATTTTTCGTGGCTGTAACGTTTGCTTCTTCAAATTTCCTATAAGGTAAGACAGAATTGACCAATGCTGCCACGTGAAAGACATAACTTACATTATCAAATGCTCTTTTAATACTTGATGATTTATGAATTTCTCCAACAAAAATATCCAATCTGGAATTTGAAGTTTCAGAAGAAAAAATTTCAAAAGCTTCATCATAATTAAGACCCCTGGTAATTATTCTAACCGAGTAGCCTAATGCGATTAAACGTTTTGTTAAGGCAAAACCGATAAATCCAGTACCACCTGTAACTAATATCCAATTTTTAGAATTCATTAAAAGCTGATTCCATTGAAGTTTAATTTCATTAATAAATGTACTGCATTATTTTATACAAGAAATCCGTCCATCTAATTATGTAGGGTTTCAGATGGATGAATAAGAGAGCAATCCGGACACCTATTTACCTGTCAAGATCAAGACAAATCCATTCAGGAATCTTTACAGAACCTGTAATCTGATTGAAGAAGTATTTACACGAGAAAAATCATCAGGAAGAAAAACTTATATTTGGAAACCTATGGTCTAATAATGGGTAGTAATTAATAAAGGACGATATTTTTTGTTTTTCAGGTTAGTACGCATTATATTTGGAATAATGATTTCATTTACAGTAGTATATATGTAAGCTATCAGTAAATCATGTCAATAGAAGTTATTTCTCAAATTGTTGAAGCGTTTGCTGTGGTTGTTGGTGTTGGCTTCGCTATAATTCAGGTAAAACAATACAAACTCAACAAGCGTCGAGAGGCTGCTTTGGTACTATTACATTCATTCCAAACGCCTTCTTTCGCAAAAGCTTTAAACCTGGTATATAAATTACCCGATGGTCTATCCAAGAAGCAGATTGAAGACCACTTTGGAGATGACTTTCATTTAGTATATGCGTTGATGACAACATGGGAAAGTCTTGGAATTCTCGTTTATCGGGGTGAAATTGATTTGGACATGATTGATGATTTTTTTAGTGGACCAATTATTATTTCATGGAGTAAACTTAGGGGACATATTCTTGAAGAAAGATCATTACTTGGTAGAGACACAATAGAAGAATGGTTCCAATGGTTGATGGAACGGCTTTTGGAACGAGAATCAAGAGAACCAGCAATCCCTGCATATATTGCTCACAAGGAATGGAAGTAAGATCATTCTTCGTTAAAATAACCAATACCATTATGCGGAGACTGGAAGACGCTATCTGTCCTTATGATAGCATGCCATGAACCTGCTTAACTATTACAGGTAGTGCGCTAAAGTTAACCTCGCTTTCCGCCTTACCAGCCATAACGATTCTGTTTAAATCAAAATTGGGATTTTTCTGCAATCCTATATTATATAATAGAAATTTAATTTTTTCCCAATTTCAGGGTGATATGTTTACCTGGCATAATAATTGCGGAAAACTAATTACAATATTTTTTATTATGGCAAACGGCAATAAGAATATAATAATAAGTTTAATATTACTGACAGGGCTGCTCTTTAACTGGGGATGTGATAAGCTGAGTACTCAGGATGAAGGTATTCTTGAGGGAAAGATCTCTATCGGTCCGATTTGTCCTGTTGAAACAGATCCGCCTGATCCAGGTTGTTTGCCTACTGCTGAGACATATAAGGCTTATCCTGTTTCAGTCTGGACACAAGATGGCAAAAGTAAGATAACACTTCTTAAACCTTCTCTGGATGGCTCATACAAAACTGATCTTGAGCCTGGTAAATATTTAATAATTCTTGAGACCGGCGGAAATAATATTGGCAGCAGCAACCTGCCTATTGAAGTTACTATAATGTCGGGTGAAATTACTACTCTTAATATAGATATTGATACTGGAATTCGGTAGCTCAAAGTATCCTGATTCCCTGTTCCTTTTAATTCAAAGTGATTAATTATTCTTCAGACCGGCAACAGCCTTTTTTACTGAATCAAAATGAAAGTTTATTATTGACTTTTTAATTTTACAGGTCCCAAATAATTATCACACCAGTTTAATACCTCTTTAATCATGTCATTTTTGGGTACATAATGATCTGTTTCATATGTAATTAGCCTTTTGTCTTTCTCTGGAGTGCCTAAAAATTCATAAAATGGTTTAACATCATTATCAAAAGGGAATGTATAATCATATTTCCCATTTAACATAAGGGTAGGTATTTTTATCCTTGAAACGTAACTTACCATTTCTCCATCTCCCCTGAGTCCTCCGACAATTAAAATGTTTACTTTTAGACGGTCTTCAACAGCCGGAATTATTCCACCCATTAATCCTCCCAAACTGAATCCATAATATCCGATTCTACTACTATCAATATCCGATCGGGTTTCAAGGTAATCAATGGACCTGCTGAAATCTTTGGTCCATTTAATTATCCATTCATAGGTCTGTCGACCTTCCAAATTAACTGTATACTGTTCATCAATTCTATCAAATGTCCCTTTATAGATAGGACACATAACCGCACGACCGCTTTTTAAGAGATAATCTATCAGCCATTTTGTTCCAGTACCTTCTATCAGACTTGGTTCCCAAGTAGCATTCATTCCTGGGAAAAAAATAAGAGTTTGGAACGGAGGAGATGAATTTTTGGGCAAAAAAAGATATCCGATCACTCTTTCTTTCCCATAAGCGGAATTAAAAGTGATTTTCTCAATGGTCCAATCTTCATAACTGTTCTCTGTTTGTTCAATCTTAGAATCTAAAGCAGTTTTATCGTATAGAAACTGATTTTTATAAATCGTGAAAATATTGTTCTCTACTGGTTTTACTTTGGTAAAATCTGTTCCTTCACTATATTCTATTCTCTGAAAAGAACTTTCAGGAATTTTTCCTTTATCGATATATTGAACACAACGGAATCCATTCTTATCGGAGCGATCAAAAGACGGGAGTTGGCTCAAATAGGAATACAAATAACTTGCATCATTCCAGGCACCTCCGCGAATGATATGACCAACAGACGTTTCATTCCAACACCATTCCCTTACGTTCCCCGCCATATCATAAGCACCAAATCCGTTTACCCCCTGATTCTTCCCTACTGGTTCAGGACCTTTATTATTAAAGTTGCTGACCGGTACTATTTTAGAATCAATCATATAAAACCATCTTGCAGCATTGCCCCAATGATCTGCTGTAGGTAAGAATTTACCTGCATATTCGGCATACGCAGCAGCTTCGTACCAGCTGATTCCTGATACCGGATATTTATCCTGTCCATCCAGGAAATCCCCTGCTTCCCAGGTTGCTGGTCCCGGTCTGCCGGTTTTATCAACAAATAAAGCAGTTGCTTCATCCTTGGTGATTGTTTTACCATCTTTTATAAATTCATTTTTCCAGTAGTCTGGATTACTATACCCGCCATTTACGACAAATTCTTTAAATTGTTTATTGGTTACTTCATAGCGGTCAATGAAGAATCCGTTCTGCCCTTCAACATATACCATATCCGGAGGTATTGTTCCCTGCTTAAATAATTTTCTGTACAAGGTATCTTCTGTGGTTGATGTAACCGCAAGTATATTTTCATATCCTAATTTCTCTATTCTTGCCAAATATAATGAACTTGTCCACCAGATTTTGGACCCAGGTATCTTTGCATTGCGGATAGGTGTTCTTCCCAATTTTTTCCATTTTCCGTTAATATCGGAATACTCCCTTATATAGATATCTGCACCTGGAGGATCAGTTAAGATGGTCAATCTTGATAAAACTAATGATGACAATTCCTTAAATTCAGGCTCTTTTGAAATATATTTTTCTGCTTTTTGGACTAAACTAAAGGCAGTAACAATATCTGCTTTATTAATAAACTGTTCGATTTCTGCTAAAGCTTCCTTTTTTGCCCATTTCGCTTTAGAATGACGATTAAGGAGAAATATTAATGCCCCCAGAATGACAATTATTACCATAATACCGGGGATCAATATCCCAGGTTTTACAGATAACGAAAATTTTCTATATTTTACCAGCTTAATATTATCCTTATGAACTTCCTTTTTTTGTTTGCCAGGTATCTGTAAACCTTTGTATTTCAAATACCACTTGATAATTATATCAAGATTAACAAGGACAGGCTTTACCTGCTCAGGATCGAAATCCTTGGGATGGGTTCCATAAGTTGATAACTCATTTAAACCATACATGGAGGATACAATGTGAGCAGGTATTTTCTTCTCCTTGTGTAGCTTATCAATTATGCCTTTTAGAGGTTCTGTTCCCCTCTCTCGTTTCAGCTCACATTCACACAGGTCAGTAATGATAACTTCCAAACATCTTCTTGAATAGAGCATGATGACATTCGGATCATCAAAATGGATGAGCTGTGCCAGTTCTTTCTCCAGATCGGGTAACTGACCTTTGAGAGATTCATAAAGTTTCTCAAGCTCTTTTATTTCTGCTGACCAGATTGGCATCAGTTTAGCAATCGGTTGTAAGTATATACAAGTAAAGTTACGCTATACTGATACCAAAGTCAAGTGGGGTCAGATTATTACTCCCCTATTGGCTCACTACTGAAATGAGGTCGTAACAGGTAATAGGATCGTTAATCCTTGACAAATAAAATTGACAACCGATTAGGCTTGATGTAACTTTGAATTAAGAAAAAGAAATTCCAAAATACTTAATAAAATAAATCATTAATAAATTGAAAGGAGCGAATATGAAATACATAGTTCATCGTATAGACGTTAATAAGAACGACATACAGGAAAAACTGGAACAGTTTTTAAATACTCTTAATGGAGAAGTGATATCGGTACTACCTAATGTCCGTCCAACTTTCCAACTTATGGGACCAACTGCCAAAATTGACTTTCTTCTCATAGTTGAAAGAAAGGTGTATTGAGAATAGAATTTAGAAAACTCCGTACGGGGTCATGCAAAAAATATATTTGACTTCCGATTATTTATGGCATAACTTGGATGTTATTTCTAATTACTAACTTAAAAAAAGGAGGGCTTATGAAACTGAGCACTTTTTTAATAGTGAAAGCTATTGTCTGTTTTGTATTCGCTATTGGATATATTGTAGTTCCGGTTGCGACAGGTTCAGTCTATGAGATCACGCTTGATCCTGATGGAATAATCATGGCACGATTCTTTGGAGCACTCTTAATTGGAATCGGTCTCATCCTTTGGTTTTGTAGAAATGCTGACTGGAATGTATTGAAAAATATTACACTTTCACTTTTTATTGCTGATACAATTGGATTCATCATAGCCTTGGTCGCNCAATTGGCTGGCGTTATGAACTCATTAGGCTGGATTATTGTCGTAATNTGGCTGCTATTAGCGTTAGGATTAGGATACTTTCGTTTCTTAAAGCCAGCTAATACCTGACCAAGATCAATTGTTTAATTATTCCATATAATTTTCTGAATCCAGAGAGCACGGTTTTACTATGTCCTGAAATATTTCGTTGTTCAAATAAAATCCATCCACCAGGATCTTGAAGACCTGAAGCATTGATTTACTTTAATTAACTAAGGAAAGTATCCCAACTGATAATTACCCATTATAAAACCCCCGGGATCCATGGACTGGTGATGATTCAAGAAGCCAGTACCTCAACTCGGGTCATTTAAAAGGCTTTAAGACAACCAGACCTAAACGATGGTGATATTTAAATTAGCCTCTGGAGGAGCTTGGAACGCATTAAAAGTTGCATGAGAGAGAAAGTACATGAATAATCAAGATTTAAAATTATAAAACCTGGTAATCTTATGCTCCCTTTATTTGTTTTAGCATTACTAGCTGGTATGGATTGGAGATCTTGTGAGAGAATAAAATGTTCTACTAAAACTAAGCCCCCGGAGCTGATTTCCGAGGGCAAGAGATGAGTAATTGTAAAATGAGTAAATTTTCTTAATAAGAAATTAGTCAAGTCTCTTATATTCCTCAAAATTTCCAAACTCCTCTTCTTTACCATCCTCAGAGCAAGGGGAAATAAAGAGTTTATCATCTTCAACTTTTGCTTTAAAAGTCAATTCCATCCCTATTTGACTATTAGATATTGAACTATGAGTATAATACTCTTTATAAATGCCATCAATATATGTGTATGTTCCTCCATTAAAACCAGTTGATAAGAATTTGTTTGACGCAGTGTCTTGATAAATTGTTGCGAAGTGTGAATCAGTTAATATTTTCCAATGATTCCCATTAAAATTGCCAGGATAATTAATTGAAGTATCTGAAGATAAATACCTCCCATTTACTAACTGCCATGTTCCTTCAATAGGGGACCTGGCTTCTTTCTGAGTACAACTTCCGATTATTAACGAAAAGATCATGCTGAAATAGACGATTTCTTTCATAGTCACAGGTTTTGGTCATTAGTTAATAATTAGTTATTTGGTTATCAAAGTTACACCAGCAAAAAGCCAAAGTCAATTTTATTTTCCCAGGCAATTGTTCTGTTGAGAATATTCACAGGTGATCAGTGCTGGTTGGAAGTGAGGATACTAAAAAAGCCCCCGATCTGAGGGCTTAACAAAGAGATTTATTTGAACATTACCACATGAACTTTGTTTTCAGAACATAAAGAGACTTACTATGAAAAGTTATGAATCATTTAATCAATCTGGTTTCTCAAAATTCCTCAATAGTCTGACAGGCAGAATCTTACGTTTGGTCATCGGTATAGGATTCCTTTTGGTCGGTTATATGTATAGTGACCATGTACTCGGTGTGATATCAATGGTATGGGGTGTTCTGCCATTGAGCGCCGGAGCATTTGACATTTGCTACGTAAGTGCTGCACTCGGTGGTCCGCTTTCTGGCAAAAAGATACGTGGTGAGAGGTAATAAAAATGAATAAGTAACTGGATTGCATCGCCTTCCATGAAGCCGGTCATGCTATTGCATATATACTTGCAGACATTCCATTTGAATATGTAACTATAAAGGAAGAAAAGGAAAAGGACGAGTTTGGATATAGATCACTTGGTCAAGTGGTAAATGAAAATCCGATGACACCAAAAGAATGGGAGAAACATTCCATAATGGATCCTGCTGAGTTCAATGTCTTCTTCAAAGATGACTTCACCAAATTAGCCGGGCTGGTAGCAGAAGGGATATATCGTCGTAGATTCAATTATAAGGCTTCTAAGGGAGACTTCAGGCAATGGGTAGGCACAACACTCTTAAACTGGGTACAAATAGAATCACATATCTTTGATACAACGAACACTCAATCCATCTCCATTTGAATTTTCGGATATTCCGATTGAAGTATTATCATTGTAAAGTAAGATAGATAATGAATGAAATTCATTCTTTGAAGTACTTGTCCACCAGAAACCACGATCACCGATAAAGTGAAACCCTCCCATAATATGCGACCTTATCCTTATGCCTCCGGGTAATGCAGAAAATCCGTAACTATTTGCAAAACAAATGTTGGGACTATTCCAGTAGATTGTATAATAATCTTTTAGCTTACCACCCGCTTTTCTTTCGCCTCCGAGAAAGTTGACCAGTATCGTCCACTCATAATCTTCAGGAACATGCCAGCCTACGGGACAAAGCGTTTTAGAATTGATGGCATAGTAACTATACAAGGCACCATAAATCCTGCCGTTAATGGAATCGTTATTATACCAACAATACCCAATTTGCGGATAATAATTCCAGACAGAATCAGACTTTATTTGTGGAATTAAAGTTCCATCATTTAGCTTGGTTGTCCTCAGATTTTGTGCCATCCAGATTTGTGAACCGATACCAACTGTCTTATAGATGTTCTCTTCGATGTCCGTAATCTGTCCGGTTTGTCCGGTATAGTCCGGATTCAAACTCACCTCCGGACTTTCGCATGAAGTCGCCATGAAAATGAGAAAGTACAGGACTGTTATATTTAGTGAAATGGTTGATTTTGGTTCCACTGTGTATTAGATTCCATTTGCGACCGTTATTTTCCTCTTAATCCGTATCTGATATATTCCCTATTTATAAGGTTCAATGCTAAGTCAAACTCAACAGAATGCCTATAAATTTACAGTTAAATACGGTTATTTCGAAATTTTGTTACACTGTTCACAATTGATTAACCAACGACCAGGAAGGTGCTGGCGGAGACTAAGCGATCAAATCAATAAAACCTGACTTTATCTGACTGACGACGATTACTAAATGTCAATTTTTATGCTTCTGAAAACAAGTTAGCAAACATATATGTAGATACTACTAATTTTAGTATAATTAGTAATAAATAGTTTTGAAATATTATTAATATTATAAATATTACTAATTTTACAATAATTAGTAATTCATATAATGAAAAAACCAGAATTGCCCCCAACATTAGCAAAACTAGACTTAGAAAGAATATTTAAACTACTAGGAGAACGAGAATATTCAGATCTAATAAAATCATATAATGATGATTATTTGCATTGGACAGAACTAAAATATAAACCAAAACCAGAAAATCTAGATATAAAAGATGTTTGGCTTTTATTAAAGTTAAGCCGTCGTTTAAACTCACAAATTATTCGAATAAGCGATATTGAGGGATTCGAATTTCAATACTCATTAACCTCGCAAATTCAGCAAAAATTGCATGAATTTGATTTGAATTTACGAGGGAGACTTGAAAGTGATAAATTAATTCCAAAAGAGGAGAAAGTTAGATTCCTTCTTAGTTCAATCATGGAAGAGGCAATAGCATCAAGTCAAATTGAAGGTGCAGTAACAACCAGAAGGGTTGCGAAAGAAATGCTTAGGAATGAAAGAAAACCAAAATCTAAATCCGAGCAGATGATAATGAATAATTATCACACGATTAAAAGAATTAGTGAATTACGAGGTACCACATTAACACCTACAATCATTCAAGAAATACACAAGTTTATTGCATATGATACTCTAGAAGATAAGGAGGATGAAGGAAGATTCAGAACAAATAATGAAATAAATGTTGTTGATGGTATAACAGGTGAGTCAGTTTATTATCCACCCGATTATAAAAAAATAGAACAACTTATTAATGATTTTTGTGCTTTTGCAAATGAAAAAAATGATAACAACTTTATTCATCCTATAATTAGGGCTTCAATCTTGCATTTCTTAATTGGGTATATACATCCATTCGTTGATGGAAATGGACCCACAGCGAGAGCAATTTTCTATTGGTACTTATTATCTCAGGATTATTGGCTAATTGAATATATGTCCATATCAAGACTAATTATTAAATCAAAAGTGCAATATGCTAATGCTTATCTATTTACGGAGTTGGATGAGAACGACTTAACCTATTTTATCAAATATCACCTTCGGACTATTGATCTTGCCTTTGGTAGTTTAAAAGATTATATAAACAGAAAACTTAAAGAAAAGACTCAGTTATATAATTACAGAAGAATTAAAGGCCTAAATGATAGACAATTACATCTGTTAAGGTTATTTCATGACGATTCAGAGAGAGTTCTTTCTATCAAGGAAGTCCAAAATAGATATGGAGTTGTATATCAAACTGCAAGGACAGACCTTATGTCATTAGAAAATCTGGGACTAATTAAGTCTTCAACCTCGGGGAAAAAGAAATTAATCTTCGTTAGGACAACTGATTTTGAGAGTATCCTAAAGAATCTTTGTAAATAATACTTTTGCTAACACGGTCAATATGGGTAAGTTGTTTGTCACGCTTTTTGCTTTGCTCCTACACCCAAGATAAATTTGTAATGGCAGTTGCACCCGGACACGCGCACCAACCAGTAATTAAAATCTTGCACCGTGACAGTTTTCTGGCCCCGCTGGCGCGGGGTACCTGGATGTTGCCCGGTTCTCGCGTCGGGTAACACGCCCTCGCGGTAGGCTGGCTCTTTCGCTTCCTCCGCTTCGGTCCGGCTCTTCGCTAAAAACACCCACAGGGTGTTTTATTATCGCTCAGCCCTCCACCTGGCAATTTTTATACGCTCGGCCCTATTGCCGGGCAGTTAGCTGTCACCCGGCATTATGCCTGGTTCTGGATCGATACTGTAACGTGCTTAATAATTGAAATATGAGAAAGAAATTTGTTTATTTCTTCACTTGCCATTCGGCCGGATGTTTTTTTATTTTGGTAAAAATGTATTATTTAATCCAATATATATAGGTTTTAACTGTCCTAATACTGTGATGTTTTAATTTTATTTTTTCCTCGAATCTGATCCAATTATTTTGGTTTTGCCATTTTTTATCATATATTTATGTAAGGAAATAGCGAATAATCTGCATTGCAGTATTTTTGCAATAATAACTTTAATAATCAATTAAATATAAATTAGTCTAACAAAAGTCTATCGAGTGATGGACTGCGATATTGCAGTCCATTTAGTAGTTATCGGCAGCCACAGGAGATACGCTGGGATGATGCCGGCGATGCGCATACCTACAGGCGGCACGATTCGGAGGTGAATTACATGCATGCAGACATTGTTATGATACACGGCATGTGGTCAGGCGCATGGGTCTGGAGCGACTACCTCTCTGTTCTTGAGGGGCGGGATTATCGTTGCCTTACGCCCACCTTGAGGGGACATGACGCACCGCCTCTGCAACCACCTGCCTCACTGGGCCGCACCAGCCTTCGCGATTACGCATACGACCTGCAAAGAGAGATTGGAAAGATGCCCCAGCCTCCAGTACTCCTGGGTCATTCAATGGGTGGGATTCTCGCACAAATGCTCGGGGCGCGAGGACTTGCGAGGGCGCTCATACTTTTGAGTCCGATGCCACCTCAGGGTTTCAACGTCCTTTCATTTGCGAGCTTGCGCATGTTC
>WSSedA1B2DRAFT_1000141_pt1 | contig 14159 bp, 17 predicted proteins | sample WetSurSiteA1Bulk_FD_9465 | JGI IMG/M metagenome (IMG submission 9465) | reverse complement strand
CAGAGATTGTCCTGCTTTCCTGTTTTCTTCTCCAACCCTGTTTGCTGTTACAGCGAAAACCCTGTTTTCAAGACAGCGGATAGGCATTGCAGCAGGGCAGTATGGAAGAACCAGGTTTGAGGGATGGGCGATGATATCTGCTCCTATTAGCGCAAGTGCCCTCATTGCCTCGGGGAAAAACCAGTCAAAACATATCATAACGCCTATCCGGCCTGCTTTTGTATCCCAGACTTTAAATCCTGTGTCGCCGGGACTGAAATAGAGTTTCTCTTCAAAAAAAAGGTGTGTTTTACGATAAACCCCTATGAATCCATCCGGGCCTGATAGAACAGCACTATTAAAAAACCTGTCTCCATCTCTTTCAGGAAGACCTGCAACAAGATAAATACCTTTCTGACGGGATAGCTCTGAAAGGCGCTTAGTGGTATCTCCATCTGGTATCGGCTCTGAAAGCCCTGATACTTCTTCCTGTGAAACAAACTGATACCCTGTTGCGAAAAACTCCGGAAGAACGATAAGGTCTGCATCAGCGTCTGTTATTGCAGAAAGAACCTTTTTCAGATTTTCTTCCTTTTTGCCAAACGCTGGATTGAATTGATAAAACCCTGCTTTCATGAAGATAAAATAACATCAATCAGCGTATAAGAACAATGTATAAATTATTATGAAATATAATACCTTGACAGAAAAATAATACCGTTTTGACTTTTATTCTCAATTATGTCATTATATGGGCGAAGTTTCAGAAGTTTTTGTCATTTAGAAGGCCACAAAGACTTTTAGCTTTGTGGCTTTTTTTATTGTGCTCATTCTGAAACTTTAGTTTATAAGTATAAGGAGGTAAAAAATGGCTAAAGGAGTTGTAAAGTGGTTTAATGAGTCCAAAGGTTTTGGCTTTATCACAAGAGAAGATGGCACCGACATTTTTGTCCACTATTCTTCTATCCAGGGCGACGGATTCAAGTCCCTTGCTGAAGGTGATGCGGTCAACTTTGATACTGAACAGGGCCCGAAGGGTCTTAAAGCAATCAATGTAGTCAGACAATAATTAATGAGAGAAGTTCTCCTTACCCTTGTAAGGAGAACTTCTTTATTTTGAGGGTTCAATGGCACATAAACAGAATTATGTGGATAAAATGGAACTGACCAAACAGCAGAGGATCGCTTCCGGGTTAGTTTCTGAGCGCTTTCCTGAGGTTTTAGATATAGTAGTCCATATGACATACTATCAGAAAGGATTAAATCCGGTCATGATGGTCCGGATTGTCAATTTTTTGCCATCACGGCATGCTTATTTTAATATGGATTGCATGGTAAAGGGTTGTGCTGATGGCGGTTTTGATTTAACTTCAGTGATTACCAAAATGATTAAGAACCATAAAAAGACAGGAAAGGGAAAGCTCGTATGCAATGGAAAAAGTGAGGGCCTTGCCTCAGACCATGCAAGTATCGATTATGACATTATGATAAAGTACAGCAAGATGTAAGTAAAGAAGGTTAGCCTGTTACCTGTCTCAGCCACTTTAAATAATCTTCTGATCCTTCAACAATAGGCATTGCAATTATCTCAGGCACTTTATAACTATGGAGCGCTTTGACTTTTTTCATGATAGAATCAAAGAGATGTTTTTGGGTTTTTGCGATCATAAGGACCTCGGCTTCATCCTCAATTTTTCCTTCCCAGCTATAAATGGAACGGATATTTTTGATTATGTTTACACATCCGGCAAGTCTGGCTTCAACCAATGCCCTTGAAATCCTTGAAGCCTCATCCTCACCGGAAGCGGTTATGAATACAATGAGATTATCCATTAACCATCCTTTGCCAGTTTAATATAGTATTCCTTATCCAACAGTCTTCTCTTTATGTCAGTCCCGGCTGAATAGCCTCCGATTGAACCATCGGATTCGATAATACGGTGACAGGGAAGGATAATGGGAAGCGGATTTTTACCGAGAGCCTGTCCAACAGCCCTGAAGGCATTCGGCTTGCCAACTTTTTCAGCGAGCCATTTATATGTTCTTGTCTCTCCAAAGGGGATTTCCTGGAGGGTTAGCCAGACTTTTTTCTCAAATTCCGTACCTTTTGTGAGGGACATCTTCTGTGTGAAATCATCTTTGCCATTTTCGAAATATTCCCCGAGTTCCTTTATTATCAGGGACGGGGAGGCTCCTTTTCTTAAAATCTCGTGCGGTTTACTGAATTCGATCCCCCTCAGGAGTTTACCTGTGAAAATGAGGTAAAGTTTTCCTACAGGGCTTTCGAATATATCGTAATAAGAATCAGTACTGTTCGACCTCTTGTGGTTCATACTGGTCTTTGGAATAGACCTCAACTCTGTCGCCCCCTTTGTTGAATGCACGCGCTAAAGCCTTTTCAGCACATAAGAGAAATTCTTCTGTTGATTGTCCGTCAAGAAAGGTAAGTCCTATGCTGGCTGTTAAATGACCTTTAGGCTGTGAATCCTCATAAATGAAGGGGTAGTTCTTTATTATCGCATTAAACCTGTTGCTCATCGAAAGGGCTGCTGTTACAACAGTATTTGGTAGGATAATAGCAAAAGAATCACCCCCGTAGCGTACCACAACATCAGACCCCCTGATATTTTTTCTGATGAGTTCAGCAACCTTTTTAAGCGTCATATTGCCGTAATATTCACTATGCTCTTTCAGATATTGGCTGAAATGGTCCAGATCAAGGAGAAGAAGGTTTAAAGGAATCTTGTACCTTGTTGCCCTTTCCACTTCCTGGGCGAGTCTGATCTGGAAATACCTGTGGCTGAATACACCGGTAACTTCATCTATGAGCCCGGCCCTCCTTGGATAAAGTATTTCGAGTTCTTTTATATGTCCAACTAATTCTTTTGTATCAAAAGCATATTTCTGAACAATCCTCTCAATCTTGCCTACAAAATTCAGCCTCTCCTCGACAGAAATGTCTTTTTCTGTGAGTATAAATACGGGGATGTCTTTTGTAGAAGGATTTTCCTTTATAATCTTTATCACTTCAAATCCGAGCATGTCAGGAAGCGTGAAATCAAGCAATATAACTGCCGGCCTTAATGCATTCGCAAGCTCTATTCCCCTTTTGCCGTTAGCGGCAGTGTAGATTAGAAAACCCTGTTGTTCAAAAATCTCTTTGAAGGAGTTTGTAACTTCCTCTTCTGATTCTATGATGAGCACAGAGATAGGAAGAAGCTTTTTACCTTTAGAAATAGTCAGTTCCTCTAGCTTAGAAAAGAGGGCTTCTTTGTCCAGGGGTTTCATGAGATAGTCTGTTGCTCCAAGGGCAAATGCAAGGTCCTTATTATCGACTATAGAATGTATTATTACGGGTATCTTCGCTGTCTGCTGGTCGCTCTTCAGCTCTTGCAAGACCTCCCAGCCATCTTTTCTGGGAAGCAGAACATCTAATGTTATGGCAAAAGGCTGAAGGTTCTTTGCCTTCTCAACGGCTTCTTCACCGTTAAACGCATGCGCTACTTTATATCCCGCCTGTGAGAGATGCAGGGTAAGAAGCTCTGCTGTCGAAAGGTCATCCTCTACAACAAGGATCAATGGAGCCTCTTCTTTCATCCATGGGAAATTCAGACTTACTGCTTCTGCTTCGATGTTTTCAGGGCTGCTCACCTCTGCAGCAGGAGATGTAACAGGCATCACAAACGAGAATGTACTGCCTTCGCCGAGATTGCTCTCGACAGATATGTTTCCTCCATGCAGTTCAACGAGTTTTTTAGAGAGGGCCAGGCCGAGACCAACACCACCATGTTTATTTGAGAAAGATGTGCTCGCCTGTTCAAACTCATCAAAGATCCTTTCCTTGTCTTCAAGACCTATACCGATACCGGTATCCTGAACAGAAAATCTGAGAAATTCAAGGCCGTGCATTGAAGATGGAGAATGCTTATCGAAATTCACTTCCTTAATTACGCTGACTTTTACCATTCCACCTTCAGGGGTGAACTTAATAGCATTGGAAAGCAGGTTGTAGAGTATCTGTTTCAGTTTAACCCTGTCTGCTGTGATTGTCTGGATCCCTTCCCCTATCGAGACAATAATTTCTATGAACTTATTCTCAGCAAGGGACTTCATGATATTCATGACCTCGCTTATAACGTCGTCAACGAGAAAGGTTTCATATACCATTTCATATTTGCCTGCCTCTATCTTTGCAAGATCAAGGACGTTGTTGATAAGTTCAAGGAGATGTTTCCCTGAAGAGTATATATTTTTTATATACCTCTCCTGATTTTCAGAGATATTACCAAAGGTTCTATCGAGCAGGACATCAGAGAACCCGATGATTGAATTCAACGGAGTTCTCAATTCATGGCTCATATTTGCTATAAACCTTCCCTTGAGCTGGTTGGCATATTCCAGTTCCCTGTTTATCTTTTCGAGTTGTTCAGTCCTCTCTATGACCTTTTTCTCGAGGTTATTTTTCAGATCTTCAAGTTCTCCTGCTTTTTCTTCAACAACCTTTTTTAATTCTCTTTCCTCCTGCAGGCCTGTAAAAATAAAAATTAAACCTGAATTTGTCCCATTCTGATCTTTCAGTCCTATAACATGCAGCCGTGTATCGATTTCCCTTCCGCCAGACCCGATAAGGGTAACCTCATAATTGTTCAGGGATGTTTTGATGGCAAGTTCGTTCTTCATTACTTCCCAGATGTCATCCTTTATGAATGACTTAATATATTTGCCTGTTAAATACTGGCTTGGGTAGTCGAGTAATATGTTTGTTCGTTCATTGCAGACGTTGATTAAACCTGCAGGATCTGTAATGAAAACCATATTATCTGAGGATTCAACAAGATTCAGTGATTCAAGCCTAAGAGCCTCCATTTTTTTGAATAATTCGAATCTTTCTATACATAACCCTGAAAGAACAGTTAAGAGGTTTAAGGAAGCCTTCTGTCTATCAGAGAATTGCCTTGGCTTAAAATCGTCTATGTACAGGATTCCGGTAACCTTATCCTGTAAAACCAGAGGGCAGGCAAGCATTGCCCTTATTTTTTCACTGATCAATGCCGGGTTGTTTCTTGTATAGTCGACCTTGAGGGTATCATGTATCGCTACACTCTCTTTATTGTGGAGGATCACATCTGTTAATCCACCTGGTATTACACTCCAGGATTTGTTATCAATAAACCTTTTACTCAGACCCTTGGATGCGACAAGTCTCATCTCCCCTTTATCGTAAATAGCGATACTTCCGGCAGGGGCTTCAGATATCTCGAGAGCCTTCTCAAGAACCAGACCCATGAAATCATTGAACTGATCTGTAATCCCGAGTTTTGACATTAAGCTGACAACAGTCTTCTGATTCTCTATTGTTTTTATGGCCTCTATTCTTGCCCGTTTTTGCTTTTCTATGGTTTCCCAAAGGAGTCTTGCACCCAATCCTTCAATAACCTCTGTCTTGTTTCCCGAGGTCTCTCTTATACCATTGCTGAGCTTAAAGTCTCCGGTGACATTAATGACAATTTCCGGATTGGCAGAGCAGAAGGCCTGTATATCATTAAATACGGGGATATTCCATTTCCTGGCAAGTATAACTCCGGGAGAATCCTCTTTCTTCTCGTATATACCGACCAACTCTGTGTTTGTATCTCCTCTGAGGAGGGAAAGAAGGGCACTGGCGCCTATGTTACCACCTGCAATCGCCAACCTAAGCATCTAATTTAACCCCTTTTTCTGCCAGAGAGAACATCATATCCATAAAATAGCTGAGCAGTTCAGCGTCCCATTGCCCGTAATGCTGCTCAATCTGCATTGTTTCGAGTGTTACTTTGACAGATCTGCGGTCACGATACGGACGCACTGAAACCATTGCATCAAAGGAGTCAATAATCGATAGAATCCTTGCCATAAGGGGGATATCTCTTCCTGCAATTCCATCAGGGAAGCCTTTACCGTCCCACCTTTCATGATGGTGACGTATTGCAGGCAATATCTTCTTCATCGAAAAAAGTGGCCGGCATAAGTCCTCACCGAGTAAAGTGTGTGTTTTAATCATCTCTACTTCTTCTCTGGTCAAAGGGCCTGGTTTGTTGAGCAATGACTCACTGAGGCATATCTTACCTATGTCATGCAGTATTCCGGCCTTGTTCATCTCTTTTTTGTCTTGTTCGGCAAGTCCGAGGAACGATACAAAATCTGTCGAGAGCTTGCTAACACGTGTTGAATGCCCCTTTGTATATGGGTCCCTTGCTTCCATTGCAACAGCAAGGGTCAGTATAATACTCTCTGAGTGATCGAGTTCTTCGTTTAATGCCTTGAGCTTAAGCAAGGATTTTATCTTTATAAGAAGTTCTGTTGTGTCAAAGGGTTTGCTGATAAAATCATCTGCTCCTGACTGAATGCCTTTGATTTTGCTTCCTCTGTCAGTAAGGGCTGTGAGGAGTATTACAGGGAAAAACCGCTTCCCGGACATGTCCTTGAGTCTGGTGCATAATTCAAAGCCGTCTATCCCTGGCATCATTACATCCAGCACCGCAAGGTCAACTGGGGATTGACTGAATATATCGATAGCACTATTTGCGCCAAGCGCTGTGAAAACCCTGAACCCTTCTTTTAAAAAAACAGCCTCCATCAGTTCAAGGTTCGACTGAATATCGTCAACAACCAGAATAGCAGGCGTCTCTTTTTCAATAAGACATTTAAAAGGACCCATTTAGAAGATTAAAGCATTAGTAGAATATTTTGTCAAGAAAATTCTTTTATAATAGAGTGTTACATTAAATACTTAACCTTATTCTTAAAATGAGGTGATTTTAAGGCTTGTATAATAACAACAGCTTTTATTATTGAGATTATTAAATACAGGGTTAAAGGATTCGAGGGGTCAAGGGGTCAGGACAGATAAAAACTAAAAAAATGAAATCCTTAAACTATTGTTATCTGTGGCGCTTTTCGCTATTGTTTTACCGAAGATAGTAACCATAAAGAGTATAAACAAAGTGTCCGACAATAGTGTATGCTTCCATGCCCCATTCTTCAGGCAATGGCCAGAATGGGGCCCCGTCTTTTAGTGCCCTTATTGCAGCATCATCAAGATTTTTATGACCTGATGTCCTTATAAGTTCAACAGCGCCAAGCCCGCCATTTTTCTTTATGGTGAATTTTAAGACCAGGTCTCCGTAGATTCCGCCACCAGCAGCATCCGGTGGATACATCCAGATGCTTTCGATGCGTTCTTTCAGCCTTTTGTTATATATCAAGAACTTATACTCTGATGTATCGAGAGTAAATGTTGTATCTTTCTTTTCTTCTTTTTCAATGTCTCTTTTTGCAAATTCGTTAATAATGCTTTTATCAAACAGCTTTTCTCTGAGAGACGGGCCTGCAGTATCCGGATGTGGTATGCTTCCTCTGCCGGGCGAGTCTTTTTTTACCCCGCCAGAAGAGCCTCCCTGAGCACCGCTGCTCAGCGGGGGCGAGGGCAGATTATTTTTGTTATCACTCTGTAATACACCCGGTTCACTATGAGAAGCCTCCTTATCAGTCCGCGGCATCATTTTGTCTCTCATTACAGGTGAAGGTCTTTGCACTTTTGGAACTGCACGGGATGCCGGCGGCGAAGGCCTTGCCCTTGGTGCCGGCGGTTTGATTACAGGTCTTTGCGATGGGAGATCATTTGGTGAAACGAGGCTTGTGAAAAATTCACGTCCCTTTTTTTTATCTTTTTCAGCAGGCAAGGCAAACAGTATCACAGAAAGAATAATGGCATGCACTACAAATGAATAGACAAAAAATCTTTTGAGATTCAATCTAAAAACTTCCTGAAGAGTTTTATGTAACTCGTGAGGCTTTCTTTTCTGCTGTCTTTCCTGAGCCAGGGCCTTAAGGATACCTCCTGTATCTCAGGCCTTTTGTGCAAGTCAACAAGCCTCTCGGCAGATTCGTTATTTTTTAAAAAATAATTTCTCAATATATCCATAAGCATCAATATTTTCTCCCTTTGGTGAGATAATCCTTAACGCTTAGACTCATTGCATATGAATAGTATCCATTTAAATAAATCAGGGAATCGGAGAACCGGTAAAAGGGAAAATCTTCCCTGAACCAATTCTCCCATTCCCCCAAATATCATCTTACATTCAAAATCCTGGCGGGAGCGGACAGTGTATCTTTGCACGTTTTACAGAAGAATCACCGTTTACGAAATGCGCAGATATCTTGAAGAAGAATTCACTAACAGAACCTGACAGAGTACCATCTCTCTTTTCGCCCCAAGGCAGGGTCTTTTCATTATTATTGATAGCTACGATCAAATATATATGCCCTGGCGTCATCCCTTTTATATCTTCCTCACTCGGCAGAGGCAGACCCTTTGTAGGGCCGAACTGTGTATGAGAATGGAAATCGCCTATTTTCTGTAATTTATTGAACCGTGCAAGGATAGGCTCTATTTTTTTGTGGTTCTTCTCGTTGTATACAACTCCTTTATGTTTTCTGTTTGCTGTCTGTACGCTAAACGCATGTTCAATAATATACCTGTCTTCAAGCTTATACCCTAAGAGAAAGCCAAAGCATTCCCTCTTATATACCTCTGCAGAGCTGAGAAGAAGATCGAGAAAAGCATTCTCCGAGAGGTAAACGCGCATAATGTCCTATTTTCTAATAGTTCGGAAGCCTGACAGTGAGCACAGGACATGGCGCAAACCTGACAACCTGTGCTGCAGTGCTGCCGAAAAGGAGCCTGTCGATACCCTTTCTTCCATGGGTAGCAATAATTANNATGTCCACCTTNTTNTTNTTTGCAAAATTGACTATCTCCTCATGCGGGACCCCCATAATAACAGTGCGTTCAATATCTTTTATTCCGCTGAGTTCCTCAACCCCAAACCGTTCGAGTTCCTTTTTTGCGCCGATTTCAATGTCCTTGTACATCTGATCCACTGAGACATGAGGGACATACCATCCTGAAGCTTTNGCAATATCGTAAATAACATGCACNATANAAAGCNTGGCCCCATATTTTTTTGCCATATCAACAGCGTANTTCAGTGCCTGAGACGATCCCTCAGAAAAATCTGTCGGAAAAAGAATACTTTTGATTTCCATTATCCAACCTCCCTTAGATATTTTGCTGCATTTTCCGGTGATGTGGGAAGGATATAAAATCCTGAACCCCATTCAAACCCACTTGTCCTTATAATACGCGGCATTATCTCGAGATGCCAGTGAAAATCCTCACCGAGCGTATGCCAGTGATCTCTCCTTGGTACCATATTCGGGGCAGTATGTATGTAATAATTAAAAGGTGGATCCCGAAAAATTTTCCGTAACTTTTTCAGTACAGACATAAGGATCAGCCCCATATCTTCAATCTCATCATATGTAATTTCATTAAAGGCACAACTATGCCTTTTTGGAATAATCCACGATTCAAACGGAAATTGTGGTGCATAAGGGCAAAAGGCAAGAAATTTCTTTGTTTCAAGGATCACCCTTTCTCCTACCCTTAATTCTTCATTAATTATATCACAGAATATACACCTTTCTTTATAGGTAAAATACTGTTTTGCATTATCGAGTTCGTCTTTTACCGTTTTCGGGATCATTGGTGTTGCCATGAGAAATGACAGAGGATGAGAAAAAATCTCTCCGGCGTCTATCCCAGAGTCTTTGTATATGAGAATATATCTAAACCTTGAATCCTTTTCAAGGTCGGCAATACGGTCCCTGTAGAGCGTTATAACCCTTATCATCTGCTCGATTCCAAGGTCTTCAGGCCTGACATTATGCTCAGGTGATTCAACCAGGATTTCATTCGCACCAATGCTGTTCATTTTATCGTATATCCCGACACCTTTCCGGCATAAATCACCCTCAATCTGAAACACAGGATTAAGACTCGGTAGAGCCCGAACCCACCACCCGGATGAACCCTGCATTCTGACAGATGTTATCTCAGGAGGGGGCTCATGTTCCCGGCCCGGGCAGAGGATGCAATTGCTCTCCTCCTGAGTCTTATATGAGGGCAGGTTATACTCGGAAGGGGCCTTTGATTCTGACATAACCGCAACCCATCTGCCGAGCAGGATGTCTCTTCTGAGTTCATGCATCTGAATTCCTCTTGTATATTATTCTTAGCCCTTCAAGTGTAAGATCAGGCAAAAAATCATGCTTTCTTTTCAGAAATTTTGAGATCAAACCTCCATACCCGCCGGTTATAACAACCTTCAGTTTAATATCAGCTTCTTTTTCGATCTCACCGAGAATCCTTTCTACGGCGCCTGCTGTACCATAAAACAATCCTGACTGAATGCATCTGACGGTATTCTTGCCCAGGGCCGATATCGGAGGTTTCACGTGAACCTCCAAGAGTTTTGATGTTCCCTGAGCAAGTGATTCATTCATCAAACGAATTCCAGGCATTATAGTGCCACCGATATAAGCCGCTTTTTTATCAACAATGCTTATTGTTGTAGCCGTACCGAAATCCACAGCAGCAACAGGACATTTATAAAATTCATGTGCTGCTGCAGCATTTGCAATTCTGTCTGACCCCAGTTTTTCAGGATTTGGAATATTGAATGTTAGCCCTGTCCTGATCTTGCAGCTCACAATGAAAGGTTTTTTACCGGTCAATCCTTTCAGGGCTTTCCGCAAGACCTTTGTATGTCCCGGTACGACAGAGGATATTATAATTCCTTCAGGGGTTTTTTCCATATTGTTTTCTTTTATGAATCTATTAAGAAGCGCTGAATATTTTGCATGGGACAGGAGGGGATGGGTGTCCATTTTTTGTACAAGAAAGCCTGATTTAGTAAAAAAACCTATATTTATTGTGGAGTTTCCGATGTCTATGGCTATAAGCATCTATCTCAATACTGTTACGTCCCCTGAATGTATCCTCCTCATCTCACCTGAAGGCAGCCTCAGGATAAGCATTCCCTCATCATCTATAGTTTCAGCAAAACCTTTATAAGTTTCCTGACCAATAACCACTATCACTTCTTTACCGAGCGTTGATGTGAGGCGTTGCCATTCAGCAAGGAGAACTTCCCTCTTCATAGATTTGAGGATCATGTACCAATTGTTTATTTCATTCAGAATCTCTGCAACGATTTCTTCCCTTGAAAACAATCTCCCGGTCTCTTTTTTTACCGATGTTGCTATTTCTCTCACATCCTCCGGGAATGAATCGGTATCAGTATTTACATTTATGCCGATTCCAATTACTGAAAAAAGAATTCCCTTCTGGTCGGTTTTCAATTCCGAGAGAATGCCGCCGATCTTCCTTTCATGACACATCAAATCGTTCGGCCACTTTATTGAGATGTTGAGTCCTGTAGTCTTTCTCATGGCATTTGCAGATGCCACAGCAGCCATTATCGTTATAAGCGTTGCATCCTTTGTCTCGATCTGAGGCCGCAGGATAATACTCATATAGATATTCCCACCCGGGGGAGATAGCCATACCCTGCCAAGTCTGCCCCTGCCTTTTTCCTGGGTATCAGCAAGAAAAACAGCACCTTCAGCAACCTGTTCAGCCAAACTCGAAGCAACAGTATTTGTAGACCCCACTTTTTCGTAAAAGAAGATCTCCCTTCCTATGCTGCCTTTGATTTTTGATTTTATATCATCAGTTCTCACTTCTTTTCTTCTTCCAGTATCAGCACCTCTATTTTTCCCCTTAACCCTTCTGCGAACTTCTTTGCATCATCCTTTGACCCGACAATAGTGCCAAAGTGCATAGGTATTGCAATCTTCGGCTTAATATCGAGTGCAGCCTTAACAGCCTCTTCTGCTGTCATAACATACGTGCCAGATACAGGGAGAAGCGCTATATCTGCCTTGAAAGTTCTTCATTTCAGGTATATAATCAGTATCCCCTGCAATATAAATCCTCTGACCCCGAACAGTGAAGATATATCCAACCCAATTATTACCCTTCGGGTGGAACTGTTTGTTTGTGTTATAAGAAGGCACAACCTCGATCTCAATGCCTCCAACAGTAATCTTGTCCCCGGGTTTTACAGTATTTACTTTTCCTGCTAATTTTTTTGCACAATCCGGAGTTGCAACAACAACCGTATCAGGCCCCTGGAGTATCTTTATGTCTTCAGGCGAGCAATGGTCAAAATGCTCGTGAGTGATGAGGATAATGTCTGCTGTGTCTTTATTTTTGATCCTGAAAGGGTCAGTATAAATGACCTTTTCCCCGACTATCTTAAAAGTATCATGCCCAAGCCAGTGTATATCCTTTGTCATTGTTTTGGCCTCCTTTCCTCCTGCAAATGCAGAAACCGGTATAAGTAACAGCATAATTGATAAAATAATACGTACCAAGATTTTCTACCTCCTTTATTTAAAAAGAAGTATATCACATTATTGCCGGCGATATTACGCCAGTCTATTACTTTATGAATTGAATCTTGAATGGATAAACATAGGATTCACCGTTTAATGCTTTTATAGAGGCGAGAACAACGAGTATGAAATTAATCCCGGCGATAATAAGCAGGAAAAACATCCCCATTTTCATAAGAAAAAGGAGNGCTGCAAACAAGGCATATATGGTCATAGAGAGTTGAAAGTTAAGAGATTCCTTCCCCTGTTCATCAACAAATGTATTGGTATTTTTTTTCAGCAGCCATATGATTAACGGCCCGGCAATATTGCCGAATGGTATGCCGATAATGCCTATCAAAGCTGTTGCATGGCACAGCATGCCCCATATGCGAACCTGTTTGTCTTCAGACATCTGAACAGTATTTTCCTGCACTATCCGGCTCCTCTCAGATACAAAAAAGAATATCGCATCAATCGTAATTATTATACTGCATTTCCCCATTTTTAGAGGCAGCCTGCATACAACACAGCCTGCATACATTTACTTTATGACAGACTTCTAATATATAATTATAGATATTAACCATGAAAAAGGTCATTATTGCAGAAGAGATTCAGGCTATCCTTGAAAAAGAAGACAGTTTTCTTAACAGGTCGGATGTGAGAATATATACCGCAACTACCAACGAGCAAGTGCTTAGCCTGCACAGGGCTGAAAGAGCGAATCTCATCATAGCGCAACTGGACACACCAGTAATGAGCGGCGAAGTTCTCTCTGCCATAATACGTGACGATGATGAATTAAGCAAAGCATCCCTTATTATTATATGCTCCAACACTGAGTCTGATCTTAAGCGATGTTTACAGTGCAGGGCGAATGCTTTTATCACGAGTCCGGTAAACAATGCGATCCTGTTGCAGGAGGTGCATCAACTCCTCCATATCGGTCATAGAAAGTCATGCAGGGTTCCCGTGAGCATCAAAATTCAGGGAAGGTCATCAGAAATACCTTTTACAGGATATGCGGAAAATATAAGTGTATCAGGCATGCTGTTACATTCAAACACCCTTCTGTATGAAGGAGATGCTATAATGTGTGCTTTTTACCTTCCCGATTCCACACATATAACCACGAATGCTGAGGTTATCAGGATTCTTGAAAGAGAAACCGAACATGATACAAACGGTTATGGTATTAAATTCATCGACCTTAGCACTGACTTTAGTTCAGCCATAGAGGGATTTGTTAAAAAAGAACAGCGATATATATAATCAATTCGATCAGCTAAATTGAGCCTTAGTTGCAGTCAACGTAATTGGAGACGTGGTCCAGCATTGGCGATTATAGAATAGGGAATCACTTAATCTGTTGTGGATTATTGTTATAATAATCTCACACCTACAAGAACACTATGGGCAAGGTTATAACAATAGTTAATCAAAAAGGCGGGGTCGGAAAGACAACTACTGCTGTTAATCTTGCCGCTTCTCTTGCACTTGCTGAAAAGGATATCCTGTTAATCGATAATGATCCACAGGGGAATTCTACGTCCGGACTCGGCATATCAAGGGACAGCCTGGAAAAAAGTCTCTATGACGTTTATACAGGAAGATGTGATATTAAAGATGCCCTTAAAATGACGGCCATGGAACACCTCGGGATATTACCTTCAACTATAGATCTCCTGGGTGTTGAGGTTGAGCTGGTCGCAAAAGAAGGGCGGGAACATATACTGTCGACCGCTGTCAATTCAATCAGGGACAGATTCAGATATATCCTTATCGACTGCCCTCCTTCTCTGGGATTGCTTACTCTCAATGCCCTTGTTGCTGCTGACTCTGTGATAGTCCCA
>WSSedA1B2DRAFT_1000135_pt1 | contig 14663 bp, 18 predicted proteins | sample WetSurSiteA1Bulk_FD_9465 | JGI IMG/M metagenome (IMG submission 9465) | reverse complement strand
CCCCATCTGCTGTCCTGGAGGCATCTGTCCTGGAGGCATCTGTCCTGGAGGCATCTGTCCTGGAGGCATCTGTCCCGGAGGCATCTGTCCCGGAGGCATTTGTCCCGGAGGCATCTGTCCTGGAGGCATCATTGGTCCACTCATAGGGCCTGTCTGCGGCACAGGTGGCTGTTCTTCCTTTTTCTTACAGGCTGATAATGAGACCGCTATTGCAAGACATAATGTGATTGCTAAAATTTTCTTCTTCATCTTTTCCTCCTTATATAATTCCGTTTACTACTTCCTATCTAGCGTTTGCTTTATACCATCTACTTTTTTAATGGCGGAGAGGCAGGGATTCGAACCCTGGGTGAGGTTTTACCCCCACAACCGCTTAGCAGGCGGCTGCCTTCGACCGGCTCGGCCACCTCTCCTGAAACTACTCAAATTGTCTCTCAACAAAATATAGTAACAGCTTAAATTGGACTTTGTAAACAGAGCAGATGGATCCGCAAGCATTTATTTCCCCGCGATAATATTGAAAACTGAAACATTATTTTTCACCTGGACTGGCTGGAATGGCGGCGTCTGATATTTTAGTTTAAATCCCTGTGAACGATGCTCAGATCTATTGGATGTTTCTTTATATAACGCTTCAGCTTCTCGACAATGGCAGGAGAGCGGTGATTGCCGCCTGTACAGCCAATGCCAATAGTCAGATAAGACCTCCCTTCCTTTATATACAGCGGTATAAGAAAATCTATGAATTCCTTAATCTTCTTCACATATGCCTTTGCTGTCCGGTGCTTGAATACATAGTCAGAAACCGCCTTATCAGTCCCCTTCAGTAATTTCAGCTCAGGGACAAAATTAGGGTTTGGAAGAAACCTTGCATCAAAAAGCAGATCAATATTTTGTGGGGTTCCAAGTTTGAAACCAAAAGAGATTAGGACAACTGTCATCGCTTTTTTACCTGTCTGAATCTTGTAGAGAGACGTTATGAACTGTCTCAGTTGATGAGGAGTAAAAGAAGATGTATCGACAATCCTGTCTGCAGCCTCTCTCAGTGGAGCAAGCCTTCTCTTTTCTGTCTGTATTGCTTCTTCGATATTCCAGCCGAGCGGATGAGGTCTGCGGGTTTCTTTAAATCTTCTTATGAGGACATCCCTTTCTGCCTCAAGAAAAAGGATCTCGGTGCGGTATTTATCTCTCAGTATCTTAAGAACACTATTGACATCAGACAGAAATCCTTTCTCTCTGATATCAATGCCTATACCTATCTTTTTGATCTCTCTATCCTTAGATGCTTCTGACACAAACGAATCGATCAGCGTAATAGGCAGGTTATCTACACAATAAAAATCGGAATCTTCAAGCGCTCTCAGCGCAACGGTCTTCCCGGAACCGGAAAGGCCGGTGATTATGACTATTATTGGCACAGCTTACTCTCTATTTTACCGGCTCTATAAGACCGAAATTACCGTCTCTCCTGCGGTAGATAACGTTTATTTCTCCACTGTTGTCATTTGTGAATACAAAGAAATCCTTATCGAGCAGTTCCATCTGCATTGCTGCCTCATCAGGGCTCATCGGTTTCAACTCGAACCGTTTATTCTTTATAATCCTGCCAACCTCTGCAGGAAGGGGAACCTCTTCAGACATAGGGGCTGCCTTGCCTTCAGATTTCCTGTGAGCAACGAGTTTCTCTTTATATTTTTTTATCTGTCTTTCGAGTTTTTCTGCTACCTCGTCGATCGACGAATATACATCACCGGTAATTCCTTCTGCCTGTATAAGGACTCCATTGGCCTTGAGCAGCACTTCTACCTTATGTCTGTATTTCTCTACACTGATAGTAACAACCGCCTCTGATATGTTCGAGAGGTAACGGTCAAATCTTTCAATTTTCTTTTCTGCATAGCTTTTCAGAGCAGGTGTAACTTCAATGTGTCTTCCTGTCACGATAATATTCATATATCCTCCTTTAATTGGTCAATTTTCTTCTCTGAGTCTGTGACGGGATTCCAAGCTCCTCCCTGTATTTTGCAACAGTCCTCCTTGCAATGACAATGCTGCTTTTGCCCAGCATCTCAGCTATATGCTGGTCACTCAGAGGCTTACGTGAATCTTCCTCTGTCACGATCTTCTTTATAATGTCCTTTACAGATGTTGACGAGATGCTCCCGATACCCCTGCTGAGAGAGCTGCTGAAGAGGAACCTGAAACAGAAGATTCCATGTTCGCAGGAAATATACTTGTTGGATGTAACTCTGCTTATTGTACTCTCATGCAAACTCAGTATTGATGCAACATCCTTTAGGGTTAAGGGTTTCAGATACTGCACGCCGTTCTCGAAAAATTCGTTCTGAAGATCAATAAGTGTCTCGGTAACCCTGTATATTGTTCTGCTCCTCTGGTCAAGACCCTTCAGAAGCCCGACTGCAGACCGCATTTTCTCAATGAGAAACTGTTTATCTTCTTTCGGGTAAGCATTATTCTGCTGAATGAGCCTTCTGTAGAAACTGCTGACCCTCAATCTTGGCAATCCTTCATCATTCAGTACGATCTGATATCCTTCTGCTGTCCTGATCAGGTATACATCGGGAACAATATAGTTTGTTTGTTCGCTCGAAAAATTTCTGCCTGGTTTAGGCTCAAGCCCCTCTATAATTTTCACGGCCTTCATGATATCTTTCAAAGAAAGGTTGTATTTCTGCGCAATAACAGTATATTTCCTTTTTTCAAGCTCATCCATATTGTTCATAATTATCTTCTCTATAATGGTGTTTTGCAGATTCAGCGCCTTAAGCTGTATGAGCAGGCATTCTGTTAAGTTTCGTGCGCCTACGCCCGAAGGATCAAAACCCTGTATTATATCAAGCGTTTTCTCCGCTGCCTCTGTACTGGTCTCTGCTGCCTTTACTATCTCTTCCACAGAAGCCTTCAGATAGCCGTTTTCATCTATATTGCCTATAATAATTTCTCCGACTTTTTTTATTTCTTCAGGTATATGTGATAACCGCAATTGCCATAAGAGATGATCACACAGGGCCGGTTTTTTCGTGAGGAACTGTTCGAAAGACGGAGGAGTTACTGTTCCCGGATTGAAATAGCCCATATCTCTTCCGTCTGAACTCCTTTCTTCAAAGTATTCATCTACTGTGAAGTTCATAAGCTTTTCGAGCGGGGCGTCAGTATCTTCATATGAATCTTCCTGCTCTGAAGAATCTCTTTCCTCTCTTGCTGCGGCATCTCTCTCCTCGGGTGTAAGCTCCTCAAAAGGAACTTCATCAACGGATTCCTCAAGGAATGGATTCTCCATAAGTTCCTGGGAAAGAAACTCTGAGAGTTCAAGATGGGGCAGTTGCAGTAGTTTTATTGCCTGCTGAAGTTGGGGCGTAAGTATCAGTTTTTGAGATAACCTTAGTTCAAGCCTGTTTTCAAGAGACATTACAGTTTAAACTCCTCTCCGAGAAAGGCTTCTTTAACCCTGGAATCCGCAACAATTTTATCCGGGCTTCCCTCTTCGAGTATCTCACCGTTATTGATAATATATGCCCTGTCTGTTATGGAAAGTGTATCTCTTACGTTATGATCTGTTATTAATATTCCAAGTCCTTTATCTTTAAGATAACCGAGCATCTTCTTGAGTTCTATAATCGCAAGGGGATCTATTCCTGCAAATGGTTCATCAAACAGGATGAATCTTGGTTTTATAGCAATAGCCCTTGCTATTTCGGTTTTTCTCCTCTCACCCCCGGAAAGCTTATACCCATGCTTTTGTGACAAATCAACAAGGTTAAACTCCTTTAGGAGACGGTCTACCTCGTACTCTATCTCATCACGGCTGAGCCCCCTTATCTCGAGCACCGCCTTGAGATTATCTTCAACTGTGAGTTTCCTGAATATGGATGGTTCCTGTGGCAGATAGCTTATCCCCATAAGAGACCTACGGTACATGGGAAGATCAGTCATATCCTCGTTGTCGAGAGAGATTTTTCCACCATCCGGTTTAATGAGTCCAACGATCATATAGAAGGTGGTTGTCTTACCTGCGCCATTAGGACCAAGCAGTCCTACAATCTCACCGGTATTCACACATACATTAAGGCTTTTAACAACATGCTTTTTACCGTAATATTTTGATAGCTCTTTTGCTTCAAGGAGATGCATAGCGGATTCCATTACTGCTCTTTTTTATTTGTCAGGAAAACCTTGCTGTCTTCGACAATAAAGTGGTCTTCGTCCATGAGATATGTCATTATTCTGCCTGTAACTACATTTTCTCCTTCTACAGCCCTTGGCTCGCCTGTAAAAATAACCTTTTCGCCATCTGCATAATATGTAGCTTCCTGAGAAGTGACAACTCTGTTTTCCTTAATGAGTTTAACTCCTCCCCCTGCATCAAGCTTTGTGACATTGCCGGAATTATCATAGTAGACAAGCATCTTCTCGGCATAGATAGTTACATCCGTTGTCCGTGCGACAACAGAATGTTCAAAAAGGGCTGTCCGAGCTTTATTGTCCGCTGTCAGCATTTTAGAGGTTATAGTTATGGGTCCTTTTATCTTTTTTGCCTGTTCTGCAGAAAAAGCAGGAGCAGTAAGCAAAAAAAACAGGATTATAGCCCCGCACAGGCGTAAAATGCTATTTATGGAAAGTTGCCTTAACATCATTGAGTATACTAACCTTTTGTTCAGCATCTGCTTTCATTCCCTTTCCTTCTACCTTAAAGCCCTTGCCTTCAACGGTAATCCTGCCACCGGTCTGTATCTCCCCGGAGGAAACCTCATAATCAATTGAATCTGCTGTTATTTTGTAATCTTTCGATGAAGCTTCAACTACACTGTCTGTGGTGAAGCTTTTGTCTGAAATATTATATATCCCTTTGTCCGCATGCAGGATTACACCATTTTTCTGGAGCATCATTTTTATATCACTGAGTTCAGCCTTATCTTCACCCTCTGTGAAATTAGCCTTGCTTGCTGTAAGGGTCCAGAGGGTTACCCCTTTTTTCTTCTGGAGAATCCTAACATCCTCGAGAAAGGAACCGCCCTTTATCTGCACGTCCCCGGTAAATTCCTTCCCTGTTCTCAGCATCAGGAAAAGAGTGCTGAAAAGCGCAACAGAAATCACGATCATTAAAAATCTCTTCATTAAAAATTCTATCATACGTGAGTAACTATGTAAACCCTGACGTGACAAAGCTTGAGAAAAGATCGTAATTGCAAAATCTCTTATATACGTAGATAATATCTAAATGATCACCTTTGATGATTTCAAAAAGCTGGATATCAGAATCGGGAAAATTCTCGCAGCGGAGAAGGTTGACGGGACTGACAAACTGCTGAAATTAGAGATTGATTTCGGCATTGAAAAGCGAGAGCTTGTTGCAGGGATTGCTGAAATCTATCAGCCCGAACAAGTCATCGGAAAAGAAATTCCTGTGCTCATGAATCTGGAACCGAGAACTATCAGGGGAATTGTAAGCCAGGGAATGATCCTCGCAGCAGATGTTGAAGGTAAACCTGTTCTCCTTCAGCCTGAAAAAGAAGTTCCTCCCGGAAGTATCATTCGGTAAGAAACAAATCCATGGTACCTCATAAAGATCAGTACAGCGGCTGTTTGATTGGTCAGTGTCTTGCTGACGCAACCGGTTTTGCTGTGGAAGGCTTTTCACCTGAAGCGTGCAAAAGATATGTGGAAGATTTTTTAATAACAGAAAAGGCAGTAGATTTTGGCAGATTCCCCTTCCCTTTCGGACAATATTCAGATGACTCACAGCTTGCCCGCGAACTTATGCAGAGCTATGCAGCATGCAATAAATTTGATCCGGCAGACTATGCGGAACGGATAAAAATGCTATTTATTGAGAAAAGGATTGTGGCTTTCGGATATTCAACCAAGGAGGCTGTTAAAAGACTCTGCCAGGGCGCCTCATGGGAAGAATCAGGGGTCCCTCCTCCGGCAGCAGGCAATGGAAGCGCCATGAGAGCAGGGCCAATAGGCCTGTTCTTTTTTGATAACCCGCACATGCTTATTCAGGCAGCACATGATCAGGGCAGAATTACCCATAAAGACCCTCGAAGCTCTGCAGGGGCAGTAGCGGTCAGCGGTGCAGTTGCGCTGGCGCTTCAGGGAAAAACAATCAATGTTGAATCTTTCATCTCAACTCTTGCAGACTGGACAGCCATGGTTGAACCCGGCTTTGCATCTGAGCTGAAAAACCTGATTCAATGGTTATCGCTTCCACCTGAAAAAGCTGCGACCTTTATTTCCAAAGCTGGTTACGACCCTGATTATATCGATGACAATGAATGGAAAGGCATGTCCGGATTTGTCATCAGCAGCGTGCTGTGGAGCCTCTATGCATTTCTCATGTCCCCTGATGATTACTGGCAAACCATCTGCACTGTAATTGAAGCAGGCGGAGATACAGATACGACAGCAGCGATGGCAGGTGCAATAAGCGGCGCTTACCTGGGAATAAGCGCGATACCCTCTCGTTTCACAGGCCTTCTTACTGACCGCGGCAAATGGAAATTTGACGAACTCGTTAAATTAGCGCATCAGTGCTATGAAATAAAAATGCGATAGCAATGATCCATACCGGCACATGCTCATGGACAGAAAATAAGGAAGCTTGAGAAGGTAGAGGGGAAGAAATAACTTGATAAATCTGCTAAAATAACAAAAATGAAAGTGACTATTTGCCTTGCGAAAGAATGCGTTTATACTCTTGATCGGCTCAACGATCAAGTCGCACTGTCCATAGTCTTCTGAGAATTTATGTCAGATACATCTTCAAAGCTACCATCGCTTACAATTAAAAGTAAAAAAATTACTCTCCCTATCATTCAGGGTGGAATGGGAATTGGCGTATCTTTATCACCCCTTGCAAGCGCTGTTGCAAAAGAGGGAGGCGTTGGTATCATATCAAGCGCCGCTCTCGACAGACTTGTGTCAAAACGGAAAGGCAAGAAGGTTAATAGCTATGAAGCTGCTTATGAAGAAGTCTCTCTGTCAAAAGCCTCAGGAGGCTTTGCCGGCATAAATATTATGGTAGCACTCGGAAGGGATTATGAAGATTCAGTAAAGGGTTCCCTGGATGCCGGAGCGGATTTTATTATCTCGGGAGCCGGATTACCATTAAGTCTGCCTGCAATTCAGCCACCTAAAGATACAGCATTGATACCTATCGTATCATCTGCAAGAGCGCTTGAAATTATATGCAAGAAATGGGAAAGATTGGGCTACAGGCCAGACGCAGTTGTTCTTGAAGGGCCGCTTGCAGGCGGGCACCTTGGCTTCAAGGCAGACCAAATAGATATTGAATCCAATAAGCTCGAAAATCTCTTTCCTCCTGTTATGGACGCCGCAAAGAAATATGGTGGTATTCCCATTATTGTTGCCGGCGGGATTTATACACATGCCGATATTGTAAGATTCCTGGGAATGGGAGCAAGCGGGGTTCAGATGGGCACAAGGTTTCTTGCAACTGAGGAAAGCAGCGCATCGCAGGAATATAAGCAGGCGGTTATTGCCGTAAAAGAAGAAGACATAATTATTGCCCTTGACCCTGGTTCGCCCTGCGGCCTGCCTTTTCGGGTCATACGGCAGTCGCCGATGTATCAGTCTGCAATCCAAAGACTTAGAGAATCAAAGTGCAACAAGGGCTATGTGCTTCTCAAAGACGCGGAGGGCAAATTTTCACGCTGTCCTGCCAAGGAGAGCAACGAACACCATTTCTGCATCTGCAACGGCCTCTTAAGTTCCGCCGGTTATAATCTGCACGAGGAAGAATCGCTTTTCACGGTAGGAACGAACGCATATAGAGTTAATGAAATACTGCCGGTTAAGACCATCATGGACGAACTCGCAGGAAGAGTAGCTGAAAAGGTGTAATCGACAAAGAGAATGTGCATTTAATTTGCTTTGCATGAAATCGCACATGAATATTACGGAGGAAGACTCGTATATAACTGATTCAAACCGACCCCGTCCACTCTTATCCAGGATTTTTCTTAGTGCGAAATATATGTTCTATCCACAATTGGTTTGGCATGTATGCATAAACAGCAGAAGAGCCGCCAAACGTTTTTACAGTGGCGCCGACTGGACAGAGGGAAGTTTGGCAGTGATGAGGTCCCTCGAAAACGTTGGAGTGAGTTTCGAGATTATCGGCATGGAAAACATTAACAGTTTTGAAGGCCCTGCTGTTTTTATCGGTAACCACATGAGCGCGCTTGAGACTTTTGTTTTGCCTTGCATTATTCAGCCGTTGAAAGTAGTCACTTTTGTTGTAAAAAAAAGTTTAATCGATACCCCTGTTTTTAAACATATAATGCGTTCGAGAGACCCAATTACTGTGGGCAGGACAAACCCGAGAGAGGACCTGAAGGCAGTGCTGGAAGAGGGCATAAAGAAGTTACAGGCGGGGATTTCAATAGTCATTTTCCCTCAGAGCACGCGTTCCATTGTCTTCAAGCCGGAAGAATTCAATAGCCTCGGGGTGAAACTCGCATCAAGGGCCGGGGTCCCGATTGTGCCTTTTGCACTGAAGACCGACGCGTGGGGCATCGGGAAGCGCCTGAAAGATTTCGGTCCGATAGATAGAACTAAAAAAGTCCATTTTACCTTTGGAGAACCCATGATGGTCAAAGGCCGCGGGAACTCAGAGCATGAGACAATAATAAGGTTCATTCAGGAGAAACTTCAAGCGTGGGATAAAGAAGGCGCTCCGAGCAATATTGGAAGCCAGAAAATCTGATATAATGAGGCAGATTCCGGTTTTTATTTTTTACAATTGGAGGTCGTATCATGGATCTACTTAATTATTCAATCTCTATTTTGATCTCATTAGTCATAGGGCTTGCCGGTTTTATTGTTGCTTACAAGATATTCGACTGGATGACTCCCGGCGTCCATTTCTCCGAACAGTTGAAAGCGGACAACAAGGCAGTGGCTATATTTCTCGCAGGTCTATTCATCGGATTAGGCCTTCTTCTTGGTAACGCGATTAAATAATGCGTCATCTATTCATGCTCTTTTCAACTCTCCTTATTGTAGGCTTCCTACTAACTTCGGGGATAGCACAACCCTTACAGGGCGCTGACCGATCAAATAATCTTTGGAACTCAATGCAGAGAACGGTCGAAAAATATTTGGGCAGGCCATATGTGTGGGGCTCTGCCGGTCTTAAGAGTTTTGACTGTTCAGGTTTTATCTGGCGGGTTATGGCTGAAAATGGAATTACCATTAAGAGGACAACAGCACGGAAACTCTATATGAGCCTTCCACGTGTTCCGAAAGACAGTTCTTATGACCCCGGCGCAGTTGTATTTTTAGATAATCTGAAACATGTGGGCATTGTGAAAAACCGGGAAACTTTTTACCATGCGCAGGTCAGCAGGGGTACGAACCTCTCAGCGTTTGACCCATACTGGCGTCAAAAGATCTGCGGCTTCAGAAGAATCCCGACACGGTCATAATCAATATTTTACCACGTGTTATAGAATGGCTTCGATTGATAACACATAGTAGTCCGCATTGCTGAAATTATTTGGTAGTGAGGATTTCCCATCCAAACATGCATAAACAATTTCATTTTTGAATAGTCAAGACTACCTTTGGCAACATTCAGAAAAGAAGCACCGGATACTTTGACTTTTTATGGACTATTCGTTAATCTTTAATCATTAACATATCAATGGACACCATACTCAAAAAAAGCGAAAATGTTATCTTCAGAAAAATAGAGGATGAATACATCCTCGTGCCCATGGTTGCTACTGTCGCTGATGTCGAATCAATCTTCACCCTGAGCGAGACCGGTGCGGCAGTCTGGGAGAAGATTGACGGCGCAAAGAAACTCTCTGACATAATAACAGATGTCAAGGCGGAATACGAAAGCGATGACAAACAGATAGAAGGTGATATAATGGCATTCGTCAGTGAGATGGTCGAGGCCAAACTTATAGAGATTTCATGAACACCCTCTCCTACACAGACTTCACTGAGAAAGTACACTCCAACACCTCAAGAAAGCGCATTCCCCTTGACGCAAGCATCGACCTCACCTATCGCTGCAACAACAAGTGTGTCCACTGTTACTGCAATCTCCCTGAAAATGATGTTCAGGCAATCAAAGAAGAGCTTTCTACAATTGAAGTGAAAAAGCTCTTAGCTGACCTCGCATCAATTGGTTCTCTCTGGTTGCTCATTACAGGAGGTGAGCCTCTGTTGAGACCGGATTTTGAGGAAATCTACCTTGATGCCAAAAAGAAGGGGTTTATCATTACGCTCTTCACCAACGGGACCCTTATTGACGACAAGACGGTTGAACTTCTATCCAAATATCCACCCTTTGCGGTCGAGATTTCCATTTACGGAGCGACAAGAGAGACGTATGAGAAAGTGACCAGAGTGCAAGGCTCCTATGAAAAATGCATAAATGGGATAAAAAGAATCGTTGAGTTGGGGATAAAGCTTAAGCTCAAAACCATGGCGCTCACGATCAACCAGCACGAGATAGAAGCCATGGACCGGATGGCTCGTGAACTGGGATGCGATTTCAGGTTCGATCCGATGCTTAATAAGCGAATTGACGACAATTCATTCTCAGATCCGGTGAAATACCGGATCTCTCCTGAAGACGTTGTCCGGCTCGACAAGGCATTTCCAAAACGCATGGAAGAATGGAAAAAGTTTTGTGATAAATTCGTGGGAGAGCCGGTCAAGGATGACAAGCTTTTCAAGTGCGGTGCCGGGCTCGGTACTATTAATATTGACCCTTACGGAACAGCAAAGGGCTGCATGATGATAAAAAGGGATGGTTTTTCAATACAGGAGCATGACCTGAAATGGATTTGGGAGGAAGGGATATTTTCAACTATCACACAAAAAAAGGATTTTCAACTTCCCTGCGATGGATGCCATCTCGCGAATCTCTGTGGCCAATGCATGGCATGGTCTATCCTCGAAATCGGGGATATGAAAAAAGAGGTTGAATATTTATGCAAGATTGCTAAAATAAGAAGCAGAGATTTTGAGTTTATAAAAGATACGTTAAATAGGGGAGCAAATGATAAAAAAGAAGATATGGTCAAAGCCAGAGTGTAGTAAAGTTAAGCTTCTGCCTGAAGAGGCTATAATAACAGGCTGCAAAGTAACTGGGCTTAATGGTCCAGGCTACATCGGCAACTGTGGTCCTGGAAATGCCTGCAAAAAAACTGCCAGCTAACGGCTCACGAACTAAAAAGATAACATTTAAGTAAAAATCGATGTTGTGGGGTTAGGCTTGATAATTTACATCCAAATACCTCCGGATTATTGTTTCATATGGAGCGAAAGCATTGGATGGAGTTCAAAGTTTCATTAACTGTTAGCCCAATTCTTTAACATAGTCTAAAAACGACGTGTCATTCACAAACTCAAACTCGTAGCATTTTTTTTCTTGTGCAACCCTTGAACAGAAGTCCAAAGAAAACTGCATCCCTTCTCTATTCCAAAAAGTCGGGAAGCACCTGACCATGAGCCTATTGGCAGCGTTTGTTTTTGAAATTGGGATTGCCATGTTTTCTTTACCATGCTTAATAAAGAAGATCTTATCGATGGGAGCCCCCATGTTTTTATGAATTTCTGATGTGCCGTGCCATGGGGTACCGAACGCCCAGAGGTCTCCATTCAGGTTTCTGATGAGCACCCGTTCGTCGGTCAGGACTTCTGCATCCTTATCCTGCTGCCAGATTTCTGATATTGTTGATTTGCCCGAACCGGACACACCAGCAAAAAGGTAGCCCCTTCCTTTTAGTGATATGCAGGCAGAATGGAGGATTATGCCTATCCTATTAATATTGATATGGCCGGATACGGCAAGATCAGCAAGGGGATATTCAAGGGGGAAGATCACGTTTTCCTCATTCGGTCTTGTATAAATGATGAAATCAGTAAATTTCCTGTCGGCCTTTATTATCTTATAAGGCTTAGCTTCTCTCACAACATTCTGTAAAGCAATCAAGTAGCCTGTTTTATCCTTATCCTCAAGTATTGTCCATAAACCATCTGGATTTGATGTGAATATTTTTTTATATGCATCAAGGGAAGGAAAAGGGGATGTTGTATCAACCTGGAACTGGATGTCCGGGGTTTCAAAAGGTTCAACAGCAAAAGCCTCAAGAGCATTATCCAGAACTATTTCATAGTCCCCGGAATCACATTCAAGGGATATATTCAAGTCGCCAACACTAAAGAATTTTTTCACTGTGATACTATGTCAAAATATATAGTTATTTTTCAAAACTTATTTTTACAGAATTGCTAAAATAATTTACGAAAGGAATGAGGTTTGAATAAGGTTAAAGACGTTTCTGAAGAACTTTTAAACGATGGATTTAATGTTCGTATCAGTACCCGTGGCCCGTCGATGTTCCCTCTTATTAAAACAGGCGACAAGATTACCATCACCCCAGGGAAATGCTTCGGTGTTGGAGATATTATCGTATTCAAGAGAGATGAACAAATGGTATGCCACAGGATTGTAAGGGTATTTGAGAAAGGTGGTATCAAACATTACCAGACCCGGGGGGATTCATTCTTCAGCCTTGATGAGCCGATAACATCCCATCAAATACTGGGAAGAGTGACAAAGATCGAGAGAGAGAATGTCTCCTTTCTGAGGAGAAGCTTGCTTTTGATCCACCCCATTCTAAAGTTCAGCAAGTTGAATGCCTTTGTAATCACAATTTTGATAACATTCAAAGCAATCTTTCCATCGCCCAAATCTAATTAATTCATGAGAATCTTACAGGAGTACGCCAACTTTTGTTTGTGGGTTAACGCATGTACCCTGCCCTTTCATTAAACACCCCAGTAGTAGATTGTTTATGTAAATATTTCATCAATCCAGAAACAACTTTGATTGCGGTCTGCCGGATAGAGGTTTCATGAACAGATTTAAAATTCCAGTTAAAAGAATCATCTTCAGGGAAAGTCCGTTGGTGTGAAATATAGAGAGCACTAAAAAATAGCTTTAGCCTCTCAAACCTATTTTTTTCGAGGGGAAAGTCTCACCCAGTAAAAAGCATCTAAGGTGCGGAGTTGATGAAGGAATCAGCAATCCGTTTTATTTGACTTCCTGCCTATAATTTGCTAAAAGATTAGACATGGACTTTGTACTTAATATTTTTAAAAGTTACCCTGCTGAAATCATTCTTTCTATATTGGTTTTGTTTCTTTTCTTATTCTTTCGACCTAAGAAGAGGAAAAGGAAGTGAACACCCTGTTCACCTTTGACGAAATCTAACCTATATCCCCAGTTTCACAAACACGTTTTCCTTAAGAAACTTTATCACTCTTTCCACCTCTTCCCTCATCTGTTCTTTCCTGATACCTGTTTCAGAATAATTTTCATCCATTATTTTTCTGTTTATAAATCCTTCATGCGAATATTTTTTCAGGAAATCTTCGGGAATCTCATCAGGGATTTCAACATCATTCATGATAGCCCAGGCAAGTGTCCAAGCCTTTGCCAGATTGACAAAATCATAGCCGCCACCGCCTAATGCTACCCACTTCGGGGAAATCTCCTTTATTTTCTGCACAACTTCACAGAACCCGTTATTCGTGTAATTGAGGTGGGCAAGCGGGTCAGAAGAAAACGAATCTACGCCAAGCTGTGTAACAATGATATCCGGTCTGAATTTATTTATAAGAGGCGGGACAATCTCGTTGAATGCGTAAATAAAAAGCTCATCGTCAGAATAAGGAGGCATAGGAATATTGACTGAGTATCCTTCGCCTTTGCCACTGCCTGTTTCATTTTCAAATCCTGTTCCCGGGAAAAGCACTTCTCCTGTTTCATGTATGGATATCGTCAAAACCTTATCTGTATTATAGAACGCCGCCTGAACGCCGTCCCCGTGATGGGCATCTATATCAATATAAGCGACTCTCCTGCCTTTATTTACAAGCGACAGTATTGCTATGACAATATCGTTGACATAGCAAAAACCTGCTGCCTTCATAGACATGGCATGATGTAGTCCGCCTGAGATATTGAAAGCAATATCAACTTCGCCAAGGTCTACCAGGGATGCTGCCTGCAATGTCGCTCCTGTCACTAGTCTGGACCAGTCGAATACACCTTTAAAGACAGGATTATCTTCTGAGCCGAGGCCATAAAAAAAGGCATGGGGCAACTCAATCCCTGCATTTACAGCCTTGAGCACCTCAATATACTCTGTATTATGGAACAACAGTAAATCTTCATCTTCTGCCTTTCTGGCCTCAACATAGCGGACATTCGGCATGGAGAGAAGTCCGTGCGCCTTGATAAGTTCATACGCAAGGTTTAATCTGGATGTCTTGAATGGATGGGTTGGTCCGTAATCGAATTTCAAAAACTCATCTGTATATATAAACGCTGTTTTTGCCATCCATCATTTCTTTGTTTTTTTGAACCTGTCGAGGGAGATTATCTTCTCATTGAGTTGTTTCTCTTCTTCAGTAACCGCAGGCTCTTTGGATTCCTCTGGTTGTTCTACGATATCCAATATGTCCCACCGGTCAAATCTTACTTTTGCGCCCGGAGAAAATACTGAGACAATATCATCACAGTAAAGGAAACACTTTTCAGGCCTGTTGCCGGCACCGAAACCCAATGTGGTTATTATACTGCCATCCCC
>WSSedA1B2DRAFT_1000134_pt1 | contig 14754 bp, 11 predicted proteins | sample WetSurSiteA1Bulk_FD_9465 | JGI IMG/M metagenome (IMG submission 9465) | reverse complement strand
TCCTGAATTCCAGAGCCTTTTGAGAACCATGTATATATCAGGATGTACGCATGTTATCTCAGAGGTTTCATCGCATGCCCTNGCGCAATACAGGGTTGACAACGCTGTCTTTAACGCTGTGGTGTTTACTAACCTGACCCGGGATCATCTGGACTTTCATCAATCCATGGAGAATTACTTCAGGGCAAAGAAGAGATTGTTTGCAGAACTCCTCGATCAGAATGGAACATCTGTAATAAATTCTGATGACCCCTATGGAAGGAGATTAATTTCTGAACTGAGGGCTTCAAACTCTGGGATTGATGTACTGACATGCGGGCTTGAAACCGGAGCGGACATCATTGCCAGTGATATCGACAACTCATTTGAAGGGTTGAGGTTTAAGATATTATTCAAAGGCAAACGCTATGATATCGTATCTCCCTTAATGGGCATACCGAATGTTTATAACGTACTGTCTGCAGCAGGAGCTGCGATTTCTATTGGTGTTCCGTGGGATGCGATCAGTGAAGGCATAGAAAAGACAGGCAGGATTGCAGGGAGGTTCGAAAAGGTTAATGAAGGGCAGGCATTCCTGTGCATTATTGATTATGCCCACACAGAAGATGCACTTGAGCGGCTGATTTCTACTGCAAGAGAAATTGCTCCCCCACCCCAACCCCTAATTGTTAAAGATAGTCATAGGAGGGGTGGTAACTCCTCACTCATTAGTCCTTCTCCGCGTATCATTACTCTATTCGGGTGCGGTGGAGACAGAGACCGCGGTAAGAGACCCGGGATGGGTGAAATAGCAACAAGATTGAGCGATTTTGTAATAATCACCTCTGATAACCCGAGGTCTGAAGGGCCACTGAATATTATCAAAGATATCGAATATGGAGCGGCAGGGAATAATTATCTCATAGAGCCTGACAGGAGAGCAGCCATCAGTAAAGCAGTAGAAATGGCAGATGATGGCGATGTCGTCCTGATCGCTGGTAAGGGGCATGAGGATTATCAGGAGATTCAGGGGGTCCGGTATCCCTTCAGTGACAGGGCTGTTCTTAGAGAGGTTATAAGTAAAAGATTAAAAATGAAACACACACAATGACTTGTCTTGAATGTACTGAAAGAGAGGCTATGGCAATTTTATCAATCGAAGATATTCTGACAGCGACAAAGGGGAAGATAATCTGCCGAACCCCGGATTCCTTTACAGGGATATCTATAGATTCAAGAAAGATACTGAAGGGCGAGTTATTTGTGGCGCTCAAGGGCAGCAGATTTGACGGACATGTTTTTCTCCGGGATGCATTGAAAAAAGGAAGCGGTGCCATAGTAAGTCTTCAGGCAACCGGGCCTGTACATGATAAGACTATTATATATGTAGAGGATACGTTAAAAGCCCTGCAGGACATTGCTCATTATATTCGTTTAACTAGGAATATCCCTGTTGTTGCCGTAACAGGTTCCAACGGCAAGACAACAACAAAGGAACTCATATCATCGATCCTGGGCACCCAATATAAAGTGATGAAAAACACCGGGAATCTCAATAATCATATCGGTCTTCCCCTGAGCCTCACTGGAATAAATGCGGATGACGAGGTGGTTGTGCTTGAGATGGGTGCGAGCGCTCCAGGTGAAATTAAGACATTATGTGATATAGCGGTGCCTGAATATGGGGTCTTAACAAATATCAGTCATGCACATCTTGAGGGCTTCAGTGACATCGGAACAATACGGAAGACAAAGCTTGAACTCCTTGATACTGTTGGCGCAGTTATTGTGAATGCCGATGACCTCTTCATGATGGAAGGAATTCAGCTGTCAGGCTATAAAGGAAAGATTATCAGATACGGGATAAAAAATCCTGCTGATATCCGCGCTTCTCATATCAGGCTCCATGAAAAAGGCTCAAGTTTTTCTCTGCATATCGGTGAGCATACTTCTGTAGAGGTCAATCCAAATATATCGGGTATGTTTAATATATACAATCTGCTTGCAGCTGCCGCGGTCGGCTCAATCTTTCATGTTGACGCAATGAATATCAGGAATGCGATAGATTCTTTTGCCGGTGTCCCGATGAGGCTTGAGTTGAAGGAATTGAATGGCATCAGGATCATAAGTGATGTCTATAATGCGAATCCCGCATCTACTGGAGAGGCGTTAAAAGAGCTTGCGAGGATCAGAAAAGAGAGGATAATTGCTGTTCTGGGAGACATGCTGGAGCTTGGATCCTATGAGGAGGAAGCACATAGAAAAATCGGGCAGCTGATCTCAGAACTCGGGGTAGATATCTTTATTGCAGTCGGACCGCGCATGAGCATTGCTGCGTCCGAGTTCCATGGGGAAGCGTATACATTAGAGACTGCTGCAGAAGCAGGCAAGCTTCTCAGAGGTCTGTGGAAGAAGGGAGATACTGTCCTGATAAAAGGTTCAAGAGGTATGAATATGGAAAGGGTTCTGGCCGATGGCCCGTAGAGAGGGATAATGCTATACAGCCTGCTATACAGCCTGCATGAGTGGTTCACACCCCTGAATGTTTTCAGGTATATAACGTTCAGAACTTCCCTCGCGGTGCTTACAGCAATGGTGTGCTCTCTGATACTGGGGCCGTGGATGATAAAGAGACTCAGGAAATTGAGCCTGACCCAGCAGATAAGGGATGATGGTCCCAAGGCCCATATTGGCAAGGCAGGTACCCCCACCATGGGAGGGCTTCTTATCATTCTCTGCATACTTCTCTCGATTCTTATGTGGGGAGATCTGAAAAACATATATATCTGGACCATGATTGTTGCGCTTCTCGGTTTTGGAGGCATAGGGTTTGTTGATGACTATTTGAAGATCGCTCGACAGAGTCACAAAGGTCTCAGGGCTTACCAGAAATTCGGATTGCAGATAGCGCTTGCTCTTATGATAGGGCTCTTTCTGTATATGAATCCAAAGGATCCATATGCAGATGTTTTGAGCGTCCCGTTTTTTAAGAGATGGTTCTTCGATCTCGGCTGGATGTATATACCCTTCTCAATGTTCGTGATCGTTGGTTCATCGAATGCAGTCAATCTGACAGACGGAATAGATGGACTTGCTATCGGGCTTGTTGCTGTTGCAGTTCTGGCCAATGGCGTGCTCGTTTATATTTCGGGGCATAAGGGATTGGCCCAGTACCTCCAGGTTCTGTATCTTCCCGGCACCGGAGAACTGACTATTTTTTGCGGAGCAATGTTCGGAGCATCGCTCGGATTCTTATGGTATAACTCTTACCCCGCAGATATTTTTATGGGTGATGTAGGTTCGCTGGGGCTTGGTGGTGCACTCGGCACCCTTGCTGTTATAACAAAACATGAGATAGTGCTTGCGATTGTAGGAGGTATCTTTGTTATCGAAACGATATCTGTAATTTTGCAGGTAGCATCCTTTCAGCTGACCGGCAAAAGAGTGTTTAAGATGGCGCCGGTCCATCACCACTTTGAATTAAAGGGATGGCCTGAGCCAAAGGTTATTATACGGTTCTGGATAATTGGAATAATGCTCGCTCTGCTTAGTTTGGCAACTTTAAAAGTGAGGTGACTATGAAGAACAGTATACAGAATATTGCGGTCAGTAGTCAGGGAAGACATAGGAGATATTTATTTATATTGCTATTTGCTGTTTCCTGTCTGCTGTCTACACTTTCGTTTGCTGATGAAGTTCGTTCACGAGCTGCTTTTGTAATGAATGTATCGACAGGAAAGATTCTTTATGCAAAGAACCCTGATCTGAGATGCCAACCTGCAAGCACAACAAAATTGATGACCGCACTTATAGTTATGGAAAATGCACATCTCGATGATATTGTAAAGATAAGCAGGCACGCCGCTTATATAGCTCCTCATAAGGCAGGGTTCAAGGCAGGCGATGCAGTAACAGTCGAGAAGCTCCTCTATGCTGCTTTGATCGGTTCTGCCAATGACGCTGCTGTCGCTCTTGCAGAGGCTGTTGCAGGATCTGAGGCAAGGTTTGTGGAACTCATGAACAGGAAGGCACTGGCTATAGGAGCAGAGAATACGCGCTTTATCAATGCGAGTGGTCTCCCCGGCCCTGAGCAATATACAACAGCCTCTGATCTCTCAAAGATAATGGGTTATGCCTTGAGATACCCAAAACTGAAAGAGATTATAGGAACCCGTGTTGCAGAAATTTCCACGGAAAACGGGAAAGCGATATTCCTGAAAAACACAAACAGGCTGTTATGGTCAGAGGAAGACCTTGTTGGGGGTAAGACAGGTTATACACAAAAGGCAAGACACTGTTTTGTATGCGCTGCAGAACGTGACAACGATACCGTTGTTATTGCGCTTCTCGGGAGTCCGAGCAGAAGTGATCTCTGGAAAGAGACGGAAACACTTATCGGCAGGGGATTTGAAGTAATAGGTAATAAAGAAAAGCCGGTTATCTATCTTGCAAAGACAGATTACGATTACCCTGCTATCAAGAAAGCATCATATAAAGACAAAAACAGGTTAAAGGTAAAAAACAAGAGATCAAAATCGAAACCGGATGAGAAACTTATTGCGAAGAAGACAGGAAAACAGAAAAAGGCAGTCTTGACAGCAAAGAAAAAGGGCAATACAAAAATCTTTGCTAAAAACAAAACGGGTAACAGGAAGAGCTGCCGTATAGCAAAAAGGGGCGTGATTGAGAAACATAAAGGATAAGCATATAACAGTTGTTGGGCTTGCGAGAAGCGGCAAAGGCGCTGCAAACCTTCTTTCCGAACTCGGGGCAATAGTGACAGTTACAGATCTGAAGACAGAAGATCAGCTGAAGGATTTTATTCCAGGGCTTAAGCCTTCGGTCAGGCTCGTGCTTGGATCGCATCCCGAAGATATCTTTGCAAAAGCGGATATGCTCGTTATTAGTCCGGGTGTGCCTCTTGATACACCGCCTATAGCTATGGCGGCAGCAAGAGGTGTGCCGGTTATTGGCGAGCTTGAACTGGCATGCCAGATAGCAACTTATAGTTCAAGCAATCCTCCGGTATCCTCTCTATTCAGGGAGGGTAGGGGAGGATTGCTTGCTGTGACCGGAACAAACGGCAAATCAACAACAACAGCATTGCTTGATTTCATGATGAAAAAAGGCGGGTATAAAACAATCCTCGGAGGGAATATAGGAAACGCACTGACAGAGGAGATTTATAAGCAAAGAGCAAAAGGCAAAGAGCAGAACGTTGATTATATCGTTGCCGAGGTGTCAAGTTTCCAGCTTGAGTCAATAAAAGACTTCAGGCCTAAAGGAGCTTCCATAGTCAATATCACACCTGACCACCTTGACAGATATCATTCTTTAGAAGAATACCGCAATGCCAAAGCAAGGATATGCGAAAACCAGGGGACAGGTGATTTTCTTGTTTTGAATCATGATGATCCGGAAACGATGAAAGTTAAAAGTGAAAAGTTAAAAGTTAAAAGTGAAAACCCGGAAATTTATTTCTTCAGCAGGAAAGAGGAAGTCAACGGCATTTATCTCAAAAATGGAGTTATTTATTGTAATTTTCAGCATTCGGCACCCGGCATTCCGCACTCGGCACTTATTAAGGCTGATGAGATAAAGATAAAAGGTGTTCATAACCTGGAGAATGCCATGGCTGCTTCAGCCATGGCTCTCCTTGCAGGCTGTCCGATAGAGGCAGTTATAGATTCCCTGAAAGAATTCCCTGGTCTTGAACACAGGCTTGAATTTGTCAGAGAGCTGGATGGTGTTTCATATTTTAATGATTCAAAGGGGACAAATGTCGGTGCAGTCTTGAAGTCTCTTGAAAGTTTTGCAAGCCCGATTATTTTAATAGCAGGGGGCAGGGATAAGGCAGGAGATTTTTCTCTCATGAGACAGTTGGTCGGTGATAGGGTAAAGGCCCTTGTATTGATAGGCGAAGCCAGTGAAAAAATGGGCAAGGCCCTTGGAGATTTGACAGAGACTGTTCAGGCAAAAGACTTAAAAGAAGCAGTAGCTGTATCGCGGAAATTATCGGCAGAAGGTGATGTTGTTCTCCTCTCGCCTGCATGTGCCAGTTTCGACATGTTCAGGGATTTTGAAGACAGGGGCAGGCAGTTTAAAAAGAGTGTTATGGAGATGCAATAATGGGGAGATATGACAAGTGGCTGCTCCTTGTTACAGCTTTGCTGGTAGGTTTTGGGGCGCTCATGATTTATAGCTCTACATCAGTTATTACGCCGGTATTTGCAAAGAAAAATATTACGGAATTCTATTATTTCAAGAGACATGTATTTACTATAATCATAGGTTTTATTTTTCTGCTCTTCGCATACTACAAACTAAAGCCATCATATCTAAAGAAGATAGCAGTGCCGCTACTAATCGTTTCATTTGTTCTCCTGATACTCGTTTATATTCCGGGCATCGGAGTTACTGCAGGAGGGGCAAGGAGATGGATAAGGCTATGGCCTTCAACCTTCCAGCCCTCAGAGCTTGTAAAGCTTTCTATGGTCGTATTCCTCGCGCGGTATATGTCGATGCCTGAATACAGAACAGACAGTATTAAATCTTTCATAATACCTGTCGTCACTATGGGTGTTTTTCAGATAGCCATAATAACACAGCCGGATTTCGGAGCTGTGATGAGCCTTGCATTCCTCACGTTTGCGATGCTCTTTCTTTCAGGTATAAAGCTAAGATATATTGCCTCTCTTTCAGTATTTGCCATACCAGTAATCATCAAACTTGTATTGGAGCCTTATCGTTTAAAGAGGATAACCTGTTTTCTTGATCCATGGAAAGACCCGCAGGGCTGCGGTTTTCAGCTCGCACAGTCTTTTATAGCGCTTGGAAGCGGAGGTTTTACAGGAATAGGTCTCGGGAGTTCAAAACAGAAACTGTCATATCTGCCGGAGTCACATACAGACTTCATCTTTTCTATTATCGGTGAAGAGTTCGGTTTTATCGGAGTAATAATTGTGATAGCGCTTTTCCTCGTTGTATTCATTAAGGGGATATCTATTGCGAACAGGGCAAAGGACAGGTTTGTTTATTACCTTGCAACAGGTCTTTCACTGATGATCTCACTTCAGGCGCTTATTAATTTCGCTGTTGCTACAGGGCTGGTGCCTACAAAAGGACTGCCCCTGCCGTTCATCAGTTACGGCGGTTCTTCTCTGCTTGTGAATATGGTTGCTATCGGGATTCTACTGAACATATCAAAAGGTGAGGATGTCTCAGTTTCATACAATAACAGAGAGATGATAACAAGAAAATTGGCCAGAAGAAAAAGAGGAACAGGGAAATGGAGAACCGAAGGCGCGGCACAATATCAGTCTCAGCGCGATTACCATTCTCTGTCCCATCTGTTGAGATGAGGGTAATAATTGCAGGAGGAGGCACAGGAGGACATCTCTTTCCGGGGCTGGCAGTGGCTGAAGAGTTCAGGAACAGGGATGCTCAGACAGAGGTGATATTCGTCGGCACAGAATTCGGGATAGAAGCAAGGGTGGTGCCAAGGGAAGGATATCCGATACGGTTTCTCAGGGCAGAAGGTTTAGTGGGAAAATCGGTTTTCAGGAAAATAAGGGCAATGGTTAAGGTATTATTTTCGATCGTTGATTCTTACAGGATTATCAGGACGGTCAGCCCTGATATTGTTATAGGTGTTGGCGGATATGCATCAGGCGCGATCATGCTTGTTGCATTCCTTATGTCAATGCCTGCCATGATACTCGAGCAGAATTCCATGCCCGGACTTACGAATAAGATCCTTGGAAGGTTTATTAATACCGTATGCATAACCTATCAGGAGAGCATGTCATTTTTTCAGAATTCAAAGACCTTTCTGACAGGAAACCCCGTCAGGATGCAGGTACTGAAGGGAAGTGTAGAGTCAGCGTATAAGCTTTTCTCTCTCGAAAAAGGTTTGTTTACTGTATTTGCCTTTGGCGGCAGTTCAGGTGCAAGGAGCATAAACAGGACAATGGTGGATGCCCTTAATTATATGCCTGACCTCAGGGATAAGATACAATTTCTGCATCAGACAGGGCTGAACGATTATGAAACCACCAGGGATGCATACAGGAAGGCCGGGTTTAAAGGAACAATCACTCCCTTTATATATCAAATGGGGGAAGCATATGCTGTTGCAGATATAGTCATCTCAAGGGCCGGAGCAACAACACTTGCAGAATTAACCGCACTTGGAAAACCGGCCATACTTATCCCTTATCCATATGCAGCTGGAAATCATCAGGAACTGAACGCAAGAAAACTCCTTGAAATGGGCGCAGCAAAGATGATGCTCGACCGTGAACTGAAAGGCGAAGCCCTTGCAGAGAACATAAGAGAACTGTATATGAATGAGACGATGAGGGCAGATATGCAGAAAAACAGCAGGGCTGTTGGAAGACCTGAGGCATGCGCAAAGGTAGTTGATATTGCGATGAGCCTTATGAAGCAGTCAGCAGCAAATAAGGGAGAGCTGAAGAGTGTTTGAGAGATACAGAGGGATACATTTTGTTGGTATAGGCGGCATAGGAATGTCAGGCATTGCAGAGGTTCTGTTCAACCTTGGATATGAGGTGACAGGGTCTGATGTAAAGGCTTCAGAGACGACTAAAAGACTGGTAGAGATGGGAATTACGGTGTATATAGGCCATAAGGCAGAAAATATAGATGATGCCCATGTATTGGTAGTATCCTCAGCTGTTTCAGGGGATAATCCTGAAGTTTTAGAGGCAAAGGGGAGGTCTATCCCTGTGATACCGCGTGCAGAGATGCTTGCAGAGCTTGCAAGGCTGAAATACGGGATTCTTGTAGCAGGGGCACACGGCAAGACAACAACGACATCTTTTATATCAACCATTTTTGCACATGGTGGACTCGATCCAACTGTTGTCATAGGCGGAAGACTCAAGGCAACGGGCAGTAATGCAAGGTTGGGCCAGGGTGATTTCCTTGTAGCAGAGGCTGATGAAAGTGACGGTTCATTTCTCAGGCTCTCTCCTACGATTGCTGTTGTCACAAACATTGACAGGGAGCATATGGAGTTCTTCGGTACAATGGATTCATTGAAAGAGGCATTTCTTGCCTTTATGAACAAAGTCCCTTTTTACGGAACATCAATAGTCTGCAATGAAAACGAACATCTGCGTGAACTTTTACCGTCTGTCCACAGGAGGTATGTCACCTATGGGCTTACTCCTGATTCACAGCTTTATGCGGAAAATATTCAAAAGGGTTTTATGTCGGTAAGCTTTGAAGCGGTTTATCGTGGCAGGAATTTGGGTCTTTTCAATCTTCCTGCACCAGGGACACATAATGTTCTCAACAGTCTGGCTGCTATCGGTGTGGCATTAGTCCTGAAAATAGATGTCTCAGTCATTAAAGATGCCTTGAAAGGTTTCAGCGGCATACAGAGAAGATTAGAGTTTAAGGGCGAGGCAGGCGGCATAAAGATATTTGATGATTATGGCCATCACCCGTCTGAAATAAAGGCAACGCTGAAGGCGATAAGGGAAGGGCTGCAGATCAGCAATAAAAAAACGGATAGATTAATTGTCCTTTTCCAGCCTCACCGTTATACACGAACCAGAGACCTCATTGATGATTTTTCAGTCTCATTTCATGATGCAGATATGCTTGTAGTCCTTGATATCTATCCGGCCGGAGAACCGCCTATCGAGGGGGTGAATTCAGAAAACCTGATTGAGATGATCAGAAATGCCGGCTATAAAAATGTTTTTTATAAGAAAGACCAGGAAGATGCTGTCGCTCATATTATCGGAAATATACGGGAAGGTGATATTCTCCTCAGTCTCGGAGCAGGCAATGTATGGAAAATGGGAGAAGAGATACTAAGAAAGTTGAAGGTTAAGAGTTGAAAGTTAAAAATCAGAAATTAAAGGATATCTTTTCAGAAAGGGCCTTTAAAGGCGAAGTGAAATTTATGGAGCCAATGAAAAACCATACTTCACTCAGAATCGGCGGGCCTGCTGATGTTTTTGCTATGCCTAAAGACGTTTTATCACTCATAAACACGCATACTGCCTTAAAAAGAAATGAAATCCCTGTTTTTCATCTGGGTGGAGGGACAAATATACTGGTAAGGGACAGAGGTATAGAGGGTATTGTGGTATCTTCGAAGTCTTTCAGAAGGATCGGGGTAGTAAGCAGAGACAGCTCATATGTGTATGTGGCTGTTGAAGCAGGTGCTCTGCTACAGAGACTTGTGCAATATACGAAAGAAAACGGTTATTCGGGGATAGAAGGTCTTGCAGGGATACCGGGAACTGTTGGTGGTGCAATCTCCGGTAATGCAGGGGCTTTCGGCTGTGAGATAAAGGATGTGCTTGTTTCAGTTGAGATCATGGATACGGAAGGTAAAATCAAAAAGGTAAAGGCAGATAAAATTGGCTTTAGATACAGAAGCTCAGGAATACTGCCGGATGAATTCATATTGAGTGCAGAGATAAAACTTACTGCAGGCAACACAGAGGAGGTTTCATCAAGGATTGAGGATTTTTTAAAGATAAAGAAAGAAAAACAGCCTATCTGGGAGGCATCGGCCGGATGTGTATACAAAAACCCATCTGGTCTGTCTGCAGGAAAGCTCATAGACGAAGCCGGATGCAAGGGAATGAGCGTTGCTGGTGTTGAGGTCAGTAATCTGCACGCAAATTTCTTTATTAACAAAGGCGGAGCAAATGCATCTGATTTCATAAGGCTTATGGAGGAAGTTGCCGGTAAAGTTAAGGAAAAATTCGGCATTTTGCTTGAGCCTGAGATAAAGATAGTCGGGAGAGGCAATGTTAAATGATAAGAGAATAGGTGTCTTAATGGGCGGTATATCAGCCGAGAGAGAAGTATCTCTCAGGAGCGGATCTGCAATTTATAATGCCCTGAAGGGTTTAGGCTATAACACTGTTTCCATAGATGTCGGTACTGACATCTGCGATGTGCTGGATAAAGGAAAAATAGAGACAGCATTTCTTGCACTTCATGGAGGATATGGGGAAGACGGCTCTATCCAGGGGATGCTTGAAGTTATCGGAATCCCGTATACAGGTTCCGGAGTGCTCGCATCTGCCCTTGCAATGGATAAAGAGGCATCCAAGAAGGTTTTCTTATATCATGGAATTCCTGTGCCACCTTCTGAGGTTTTGACCAGGGAGCATAGAGCAAAGAGCATTGAATTCACATTGCCCTGGGTTATAAAACCGGCAACAGAAGGATCAAGTGTAGGGGTAAGTATCGCAAGGGACAAAGGCGATTTGGAGAAGGCATTAGAAACAGCCTTTTCGTATGGATCACGTGTAATTGTTGAAAAGTATATAGAAGGACAGGAGATACAGATAGGGATACTGAATGGCAAAGTGCTGGGTGGAGTTGAGGTAAGGCCATCCCTGGAATTTTATAATTATGAAGCGAAATATACTGCAGGACTTACAGAGTATATTCTCCCTCCGGAAATCGCTGCAGAGACTTATGAAAGGGCAAAGATAACAGCCCTTTCTGCCCATATTGCACTCGGGTGCAGGGGCGCTACAAGAGTTGACCTCAGGCTTGATGCAGGAGGAGAGCCCTACGTGCTTGAGGTGAATACTATTCCGGGTATGACAGAAACCAGTTTATTGCCCAAAATAGCAGGGCTTGCAGGGTTTGATTTTCCGGGACTCATTGAAGAGATACTCAGAGGTGTTTTTGATGAAGGCAAATAAATTTAAAGGAACCGGCAGGGGATTGAGAATATTCAGTATAGTCAGGAAGATTGCTGTTTTGATGTCCATCTTTATAACCGCAACAGGTGTATATTTCTATGTTCACACACACCCTGCGATATCAGTATTCCCTCTTAAGCATCTCACCTTTATAGGAAACAGGCATCTTACAGACGATGAACTGAAAGCATTTGCCGGAGTTCATCTGAATGAAAGCCTTTTTATGGTTTCGAACAAAGAAGTTTCACAATACTTGCTCAAATCTCCATGGGTCAGATCTGTCAGCGTCAGAAAGGAATTCCCTGATACGTTGTCAATGACAATAAAAGAAACAGAGCCATTTGCACTCCTCAATATGAATGAACATCTTTTCCTGATAGATGAAAACGGGAAACTCCTTGAGGAACTGAAGGGTGATTCAGTGCCTTTCCTGCCTGTAATAGCAGGTGATCCATTTAAAGAAAAGAAGGGTTTTTCAGAGGCGCTGAATTTTATAAAGGTTATGAATGCAAAACGGTTTTCTTCGGAAAGGGATCACATCGAAATAATTGCACACAAACCACATGAACTCAGTATAACCGTTGACGGGCTTATAGTGAAAATAGGTACCGGAGGATATGAAGAAAAACTCGAAAGGTTTGTTCGGTTGGAAGAAGATATAAAGAATATGGGTATCCCTGTAGATTCCATAGATCTGAGGTTTGAAAACAGGGCGATTGTTAAACAGGTAACGAATAAGGTGGTTCGATAATGACCCGGCAGGCTCATCAGGGGAATATTATTGTAGGTCTCGATGTAGGAACTACAAAGATGTGCGCTGTAGTAGGGGAAGTTGTCGACGGTGCGCTGGAATTCCGTGCAGTCAGCACCTCCTCTTCAACAGGGCTGAGGAAGGGCGTAGTTGTAAACATCGAGGCAACAGTTGAGTCAATAAAGAATGCTGTGAAGAATGCAGAGTTGTCCACAGGGGTTGAAATCAATTCAGTCTATGTCGGCATTTCCGGCGGCCACATTAAAGGGTTCAATAGTTTTGGCGCGGTTGGTGTGAGAGGGAAAGAAGTAACTTATATAGATGTGGAGCGCGTGATAGATTCTGCAAAGGCTGTCTATGTGCCGCTCGACAGAGAGGTGCTTCATGTTATCCCGACAGGGTATACCCTCGATGGCCAGAATGGTATCAGGGATCCGATCGGGATGCTTGGAGTGAGGCTTGAGGCAAAGGTTTATATCCTGACAGGTGCTGTTACCTCAGTGCAGAACCTCCTTAAATGCTGCGAGAAGGCAGGGATTGAGGTTATTGACATTGTATTCGAACCCCTCGCATCAGCAGAGGCAATCCTTACAGACGATGAGAAGGAACTCGGAGTTGCAATTATTGATATCGGCGGGGGTACGACTGATATTATCCTCTATAAGGATGGATGGCTGAGGCATTCATCAGTGATTGCTGTTGGGGGAAATCATTTTACCAATGATATCGCAGTAGGACTGAGGCTTACCGTAACCGAGGCGGAGAGGATTAAAAAGAGTTTTGGTTCCACAACCATAAGCATGGTTGATGAGAATGAAGAAATAGATATAGTACAGGCAGGGCAGGCCAGAAAGATATTACGCAGGCATATCGCTGAAATTATCCAGCCGAGGAGCGAGGAATTATTGGATCTGATAAAGAATGAACTGATTTCCTGCTCAGGCTATGAAATAGCATCAACAGGGGTTGTTTTAACAGGAGGCGGTTCGATGCTCGAAGGCATTGACAGGATAGCAGAGGCTGCACTCGGACTGCCTGTGAGAATAGGTTTCCCGAAAGAGATAAAGGGCTGCAGAGAGATCACAAGCAATCCAATGTATGCAACAGGAGCAGGCCTTGTGTTTTTTGGGTTTAATACAGAATCGAACAGGGTCTTTTATCATGATACGTTTACAGGGATATTCGGAAAGATGAAGGAATGGGTTAAAGGGATTTTCAGATAAAAATAAAGAAAAGGAGGAATGCATATGATGAAATTCCAAATCGAAGATGAAAGAGGACAGAAGGCAAGGATTACGGTTGTAGGTGTTGGAGGAGCCGGAGGAAATGCAATCAACAACATGATTGCATCGAACCTCCATGGAGTCGAATTCATGGCAATTAATACTGACATGCAGGCGCTTGAAACATCTCTCGCTCCTGTTAAGGTTCAGATTGGCGCCAATCTGACGAGAGGGCTTGGAGCAGGTTCAAACCCTGAGATGGGAAGAGATGCAGCCCTGGAGGATAGCGCCATTATAGCTGAATATCTTGAGGGGTCTGACATGGTGTTTATAACTGCCGGCATGGGAGGCGGCACAGGTACAGGCGCCGGCCCGGTAATTGCGGGCATTGCAAAAGAACTCGGCGCCATTACAGTAGCTGTTATTACCAAGCCATTTTTTTATGAAGGGAAAGTGAGGTATTCAAATGCAGAAGAAGGGATAAAGGAACTTAGGAAGAATGTGGATACCCTTATTGTAATTCCAAATGACAAAATAGGCCTTGTTGTTGAGAGGGGTACGCCTCTCCTGAAATCTTTTGCTGTAGCAAACGATGTCCTGAAACAGGCGGTTCAGGGCATCTCTGATATTATTCTGATTCCAGGGCTCATTAATGTTGATTTTGCAGATGTCAAGACAATCATACAGGATAAAGGCAGAGGAGTTATGGGCGCCGGCACAGGCAGAGGAGAAACAGGAGCGATTGATGCAGCTAAAAAAGCCATACTGAATCCCTTGCTTGAAGAATCATCAATTGAAGGCGCAAAAGGTATCCTCGTTAATATAACAGGCGGTATGGAACTTGCGCACAATGATGTTCAGGATGCTGTTTCCTACATATACGACTCTGCACACGAAGATGTGCACCTTATATTTGGCGCAGTCATAGATCCTGATATCGGTGACGAGGTAAGGGTTACTGTCATAGCTACAGGCTTTAATGACCAGAAAGAAAAGGCGGACCTGCCTCAGATTAAGAAATGGTCTCCTCTCAAACAACCTGTCAGCCTTAAGGGTTCTGAGAGAGTTCTGTCAAAGAGTCTGAGGTCGGATT
>WSSedA1B2DRAFT_1000132_pt1 | contig 14807 bp, 17 predicted proteins | sample WetSurSiteA1Bulk_FD_9465 | JGI IMG/M metagenome (IMG submission 9465) | reverse complement strand
GTTAACTCCAATAAAAAATTCTACCCAAAAACTCTAACTAATTAAAATACCCCCAATAATATACCAACTAAGGAAGAAGGTGAGAAAGAAAGAGATGCCCTTCGGGGATTTTTTCATATACAAAATAGCACATTTATATCACAAACTATATACTTCATTTTTGATAAACTATATAAAAACTACAAGATAGCGGAGGCACTATTTATTGGAAAAATTGCAACAGTTTTTTATATTAAAATTCTCATCAGGAAGGCTTAAAAAAAGTGATTATAATATCGATATTTCTTTAGATGATGCCAGAATTAATAAAGAAATCATCACAATTAACAATTCAGAGTTGTTAAGAGCCTTATTTCGCTACAAAAAGATAAAATTTGACCAAAACGAGCTTGAAAACTTACTTACTTTACAAAAAAAGCTTAGAAAATCTGAAAATACTGAAAAAAACAGAAAAAAACTTCTAGAAACAACTGAAAACATCGAAAAAATGCTATTTATCGAAGATTTGATTTCTATCGAATTTACGAACAAACTGCATTACTCGACCATTCTAAAAAAGCAAGGCTTTTACATAAACGGAATTCATTTCACCCCATTTATGGCAAGTTCTGGCATGATACGCAGAAATACAGCCTTGTTTATTAACAACAACATCAAACACCCACTGATGGATATCCTTGAAAACGGCAGGGATGTAAGCGTACCGATGGTGACAGCAAAATTCGGTGCGTATTTTTCGTTATATAGTTCATCAACCTTGCCAGTTTCCTTCCCGAGATTTGTCATCGTACCAGACAAGATAATTGAAAGTGTAAGACACGTTGACTTTGTAACCTATCAAGGTATAGATATAGATGACAAGGTTGAGGAAAAAGATTACACAGTAAAGGCAAACGCATGGGACGGACAGGGTTTAATAACCCCACGCCTTGCAAAAAAATGGAGTGAAGAATTAGAACTGGATTATACTTTTAGCTGTGCAATCATTCGTGCACCATTTACCAAAGGTTTAGTTAGCGTGTTTGACTTGGAAAAATTTGCTAATAAGATTGCCAAAACTTATGCTATCAGAGATATTTATGGAAATATACAAGATATACGGGACATTGACCTTGTTATATCAGAATCAATGTTTAAATTAGCAGACGCTTATATTAACACCGATGACTACATACGGAACTGCCACAGAAACGGTTTAGGTTTTGCCATTGCTAAAGTTAATCAGAAAAAAGAAAAATCCTATTCACGCACCAGTTATCAATTCCTGCAAGTCCTTGATTTAAATGACATTGATATTGCAAAATTATGTGAACCAACAATAAACTGGTTCAGAAACATCAGCGGAAACAGTCCGGAAAATATGTTGCTCTATGCCACAGGCGAACATGATTTTGATTTACGTGAATTCAGAAAATCAGATATTTCTGTTAAAGCCATCCTGCTAAATCCACAACTGGCAAAAGATAAATACATCCAAAATAGATTTATAAAAACCATCAGTAAAAAGAAAAGAGAATCCTATATGGGGAGCCTATTGGTTAATGCCAATTATCAATTTATGGTAGCTGACCCATTTTATCAAGCTTGCCATATTTTTAATATCGAGCATGAACCCCTATTGAAAGACGGGGAACACTATTCAGAATATTGGTTAAAAAAAGGAATAAACAGAATATGCGCCATCCGCAGCCCAATCGTGCACCATTCCGAATTCAACGTACTCGATTTGCAGGACAGGGAGGATACAAAAGAATGGTACGAATATATTCACAGTGGTATCATATTCCCCGCAAACGGTATAGGAATGGATTGTGCTATTCACGGCGGGGCAGATTTCGATGGTGATTTGATTTGCACAATTAATAATGACATTATGCTCAAAGGTAGAAAAAGTGGAATACCGATTGTCTACGAAAGTCAGAAAGCAGAAAAAAAAGTCGTTGATTCCAGAGACGATAAGACCCAAGTTGAAAGCCAATTGAACGGCTATAATAGTAAAGTCGGTTTCGCCACCAATATATCCAGTTCAATATATACCATGCTAGAAGAATTTCCAATGGGTAGCGATGAACAGGAAATATTACTGAACAGATTGAAAATAGGCAGGGTTATTCAGGGAGAAATCATTGACGGAGTAAAAGGTTTGAAAGTACCACCTTTCCGTGAACATTGGACCAAATACAAAAAAATAACACCTGATATGTCCGCCGAAGAAAAAACAAAATGGGAATTCAATAACAAAATATTATGCGATATACGTCCCGCTTTCTTCCGTTTCTTGTATCCCCACTATATGAGCAAATATAATAAAGAGATTAAGAAATATAATATTTACAGTCACCTCATTTTCAAAAAATCGTTTTCTGAAATATTGCGCAACCATAGCAGGACAGAAGAGCAAGAAAAAATGGTAAACGAATATAAAAATCGTTCCTTCTTTCTCGATAACAATTCTGTTGTCAACAAGATTAGCCGTTATATGCGTGCCAACCTATCCCTCATTGGAAAATTTACAGCAAAATCTTCCAAAGATTTTGATTATAAATTGTTAGAAAGCGGGGAAATTATTTTTGATAAAGAGAAATTGGCTGAAATGAGAAACTGCCTTCAAGAATATAAAACATTCAAGAAAAACATGAGACATAATTTAAACAACGGTTATTCTAATTTAGATTCTTTTATACATTATTTACGTAAAAAATGTTATCAAGAAATAAGCACAAATGAACATGAACTCGCTGATTATGCTGTTGAAGTAACTTATGGCGAAGATAAGGTAATGGTCGATTTTGCATGGAAAATGTTTCCCGATGGTATCTTTCAAAACATCATCTTAAAATCTTCTGGAAAAATTGAAATGCCAATTCAAGACGACAACGGCAATATCGAATATTTATGGAATAGATATTCAATAAGAGAATTTTCATTGGAGGAATTATATGCGGAACAAAAAATCATTTTCTTTCGATGAGGAGAAAGATGCACAGGAAATATTTAATAATGGTTTTCCCGATGGAAATATAGATTATAGCAAGATGTATCTGGTAGCAAAATTTATCAGGCAAACTTATGACTACGGCGAGATTCGTCTGGAAAGAGAAATCATAAGATTTTGTAAAGCACAAGATAAAAATTTTAACCCCATCATAGAAGCAGACTCAATAAAAAAATGGGTGCGCTCGGCATTACGCTATGACTTGCGCAAGATAGACAGCGTGCTTGTTTCCCAAAAAGAATTGGACTTGATAAAGGATATTAATAATAACAAAGAAAGAAAACTCCTGTTTTCCATCCTCGTCTTTTCGAAAGCTTTAAAAAAAGGAAATGTCAAGAAAGATAAAAGCAATCTGAAAACATCCGATAATTATTATATACACTATAATAACTTCATGGACATTATCAGGTTATCCAGATTGAATAATGTCAGCGAAACAGACTTGGCAGATATACTCTATAAATACAAAGACTACTTTACCTTTTATAATGCCGAAAGAGAATTGATACGGCTTGACTTTACCGATAAAACACCTCAAAAAATAATTACTATCTACGATTTAAACAACATCATGGATTATTTTAGTATTATATTTGAGGACCACAAACCTATGGCATTATGCGAAAACTGCGGAAAAGAAATTAAAAAGAATAGCAACAAACAAAAATATTGTAAAGACTGTGCTAAAATAATTAAAAAAGAAAAACACTTATTAGTTGTTCAAAAGATACGTGCTAATAAAGGCAATAACCTTGTGACGCAATAGACATTTTAAAATATTACTATGGATAGAGATACAATATATCTTGCAATTTATGCTTTTTAATACAAAAAAAATGACAAAATTATAATACCAGTTATTTTGCATTTTGGGCGGTTCTTAGCAATAAATATTGCTAAGGGTTGACCAAAGAAGAGCGGGACTGTTTATCGATTGTGCCTCCTTTATTTGCCCCGCTTGTGGTCAATGGTTACGGCTTTTCCTAAAGCCTTCCCCGATACCTCTCCCCGCTGATAAGGGCACTGAACAGGTTAAGCGGGGTTATGTTTTCTCATAGGAGGGCTTATGGCAGAAGATACTAGAATATCTGATTTACCTAGTTATACCTCCGCTTCACCGGGTGACTTCATACCCATTACCGATATAACCAGCGGTTCGACAAAAAAAATTCGTACCGACAATCTATTTAATTCTGCTAAATTTGGTAGCAGTACAGATTACACTTCTTTTGAAGCCGATGGTATAATGGTAATGACGGGCAGTGCTATGGTATGGGACGATATATTCTTTCCCTTAACATCAGCAAAACAAGGGGTGCTCGATAAACCTCCTTTTGACCCGGACGAGATAGCATATAAATTCCCTCCTAACGATACATCCAATATAATGTATTTAGTCATACAGTTTCCTCATTTTTGGGCAATTGGTACTGATATAGAACCGCATATTCACTGGAAACAAATTCAAAGTGGTAGTATTGTTTTTAAAATGGAATATAAATGGTTTGATATAGGGGGACAAATTCCTAACGCCTATACTACTTATATTATAAACGAAAATATAATTCCTTATACAAGCGGCAGCTTACATCAGCTAACCGCTGGTTCTGCACATATAAGCGGAAGTAGTATCACCGGAATATCATCTATGATGTTAGTTAAATTATATCGAGACGATAATACATATGCGCCCGATGTAATCGGTTATCATTTTGATATCCACATAAAAAAAGACACAATTGGAAGCAGAACCGATTTAACTAAATAAAACTATTATCCTTAAAAAAGGAGGATTTATTATGGCAAAATATAAAGAAAGCGGTACATTTGTGGTCGGGCAATCACAAACAGACCCTATCATGATGAATGAACGAGTGTTAACTGGTTTTGTAGTCAGCGATAACGTAATCAGCGGAAGTCTGATTAGTTTTTTGGTATCGGTAGATGGTACAAATTATTTTCCTCTACTCGATAACAACAGCACAGAAGTAACCCTAACTGTTTCTACTACCCCCAAGGCATATAACCTGAATCCCGAACTTTTCATGGCTTGGGATTTTATTAAAGCCAGACTCGGTACGAGCGCTTCTGCTATCAATCAAACAAGTGCTAACCAAGATGTTATATTTATATTAGACTCCATGTAATACGGAGGAAATATGAAAAAAAGCAAGAAAAAATTTGTTTCTGTAATAATGAGCAAAATGATATTAACATCTGCATCCGCAGTAATTCCATCTATTCCGAAGGTTGTTTTAAATGTGCATAATTCTGGTGCGGGGCAAACGGGTCACTTATAATAAGATAGGAGTAAAAGATATGTTTTTTAGCGATTATTTATCAAATATAATATGTAAATATTTTTTTCTAGGAGAAAATCCACCATCCCCCTTTCTTAATAAAACAAACCTTTATATGGGCTTACAAACTAATGCTGTAGGTTCTGGACCACCTACTGAACCAGCGGGTAACGGATATGCCCGTGTTCCCATTGTTCTTTCTTGGTATGCGCAAGACCGTTACCTACACCAAGCAAATAATCCTATATACTTTCCGAGAGCAAGTGGAGGAGGTTGGGGTACTATATACGGCGGCTTGTTATATGACGCTTCCCCCGTTGGAACTGGAAATTTATTTTATTGGGTAAATTGGGAAGATGTATCGGGTGTTCCAATTGATTCTTTTACAATAAGTGGCGGGCAAAGATTATATTTTCCAGTATGGCGCATGTTTGTTGCCCTACGTGGAAAACATTTTTATCCAGATTATTTTAATGTAGAAAACGGCGGTGTATCAGACGAATATTGTGGAGTTATATTAAAATGGGTTCAAAATATAGAAGCCGTACCACATGCGAGAACTTATAATATGGCAATTGGAAGAAACGCTGCTTTTGACGCACGAGGAAATCTTTCAAATTATTATTGGGCGGAGTGTTCCGGCGATGGTTATTCTCGTCAACCGATTAACGCTAGTGATTGGACTCAATATCCTTATGGCGTTATTAAAAATAATAAAGAAATAATTTTTACAAATGGTGCACAAAGCGATTGGGGAAATATAACAGATGTTTTATTATATCCTAGTGATGCACCAAATAACCCCGCCTTTTGGGGTCATCTTGATACAGCTATAACAGTCAATGAAAACGATGCGTTTTCTATAACAGAAAACCGTTTAACAATAACAATAGGTACAAGGAATGTTATATAATATGACAACTTCTACAGGCATAATATCAAATTTTTTAGAAAATAGAATTGCGCAAAAAGCATTGGGAGGACCAGACACAGGAGGGGGCGTATATATACCTCCCGAAGATTTATTTGTTACTGTATATGGAAGTATAAATGGTGCAGAAGATGCAGATACAGGTTATGAAATAACGGATGGTTATATTCCGCCCCATGCTCGGGCTGCGTTTGGTGATATTTTAATCGATAATTATACTTTATCAAATTCTGAAATAATTAATTTTGATGAAACACAAGTTGATTGGGGTACGGTTTATGGTTGGGGTCTAAAAGATTCGAGCGCTGGTGGAAATTTATTATTTTGGGGTCTATTTGATGCTTCTATAGATATTCCTATCGGGCAAAGTCTACGAATCGACGCTGGAAACTTAGCAATAAAATTTGCATCTCCCAATACTACTTACGGGGGATGGACAAGTTTTTCAGCTAACGAAATGTTGAAATGGTTTGCAAATGTTGGCTCTTTTGATTGGACAGTAAGTGGTACAAGTTTGGCTCTTGGAAACAATGTTATAGTAAATAATACTACTGATAATATATTTTCTAGTTGGACAGAAATTTCTACAAATGGTACAGGTTATACACGCCAATTGATTCCTCGTGATGCTTGGACAGTCCCTAGCGACGGCATTTGTAAAAATGCAAATCAAATAATATTCACTTCTGTAGCTACAGCGAATTGGGGGGTTGTATCAGATGTTGTATTATATGATACTGTTGACGGTACTCACCCTTTGTTTTGGGGTCATCTTACTACACCAGTAACAATTAATGCAGGAGACGGTTTTAAAATCGCCACCTGGGGATTGCAAATACAATTCAGTTAAGGATAAAATAATATGGTAACGACTTCGATAATATCAAATTATTTAGAGACCGAACTAATAAATCATATCATTAGAAATAATCCTTATTCCCCACCAGCAAGTACCTATATAGCATTATATACAACAGACCCGGGGGATGCGGACGGAGGAACGGAAGTAGCTAGAAACACTATTTTAGAGGGGGGAAGTGGAACAGGATATGAGCGCATACAATGTCCCACCGCCACTATTTCTAACAATACCGCCACGTTCGGAGAGGATGGAATAGCGTTTTCTACAGCAACATTTCCTTGGGGTACTGTTACTCATATGGGGATTAAAGACGCTGATACAGGAGGAAATTTATTGTTTTATGGAGCATTAGATGAAGCCCAAACAATTGAAAGAGAAAATACATTACATATTTATCCTGAAATCAGCCTTAGAGGAAACGAAAATGGAGGTTGGGGTGCGGAAATTACAGAGGCAATATTAAAATTCATTTTAAATAAAGAAAGTTTTTCAACTCCCGGTTTAAGTCTCTATATGGCTCTCGGTAGGTCAATAGTTCCTGATAATTTTAATAATTGTTTGAGTTGGACAGAAATAAATAGCATAGGTTATTCCCGTAAACTAGCAAACACTTGGACATCTCCCTCGGATGGTTTATGCTATAATATTGACGAAATTGTTTTTACAGAAGCCGCATCTGTTAATTGGGGCACTGTAAGCCATGCCGCTATTTTTAATAGCTCTAGCGCAGGAAATATGCTAATCTATGGAAAACTTACCCCGGCTATATTATTGCTTATGGGGGATGGACTTAGATTTAAAGCCGGAGCACTTTCGGTGGCAATAGCATAATTAAGGAGTAAAAAGATATGGCAACTATCGGTACAATGACAGATTATCTTGAGAACAAGCTAATAAATCATTTACTCCTGAATACAAATTATTCGTCTCCCGCTGCGGCATATCTTGCTTTATATACCGCTACTCCAAGCGATATCAGAACAGGAACAGAAGTAATTAGCACGGTTTCTGCCTCTAGCTATACACGTCAAAATATTAGCGGAAATATGACCGTAAGCGGAAGCTATGCGTACAATTCAACAAAGATAACTTTTCCAGAAGCAATGAGTGATTGGGGCACAATCCTCGGGGTTGGCATAATGGACGCTGCAACAAGCGGTTGCATCTTGTTTTGGGGGAAAATGAACAATACCATAACCATTAATACCGGAGAAGTATTTTCCATTAATCCCGGAATGCTGAGTATTGGCTTGAGCGGAGGTACAAAAGGTGGTTGGGGAGATGGTATACCACAACAAATATTGAATCATGTTTTAAAAAATACACCCATGAGTTCCCCCGGTACGAATGTTTATGTAGCTCTCGGAAATGGTTTAACCTATGGAAATGGTTATGAATTTACAGGTTGGACAGAGACAAGCGCTACAGGTTATTCCCGTAAAAAGGTAACCTCTTGGTATTCTCCTACCGCTGGTTCCACTTGCAATTTAGCAGAAGTGCTTTTCTCCAACCCTCCTATTTCGGTAGTATGGGGTTCAATAACAAATATTGTTATTTTTAATGCTTCCAGTTCCGGCGATGCATTGCTTTGGGGGAAACTCCGTTCCCCTGTATATATTATTGATGGGGACGGTTTTAAGTTCGCACCCGGAGATATTGATATAACATTTAATTAAAATTAATATTGAAGGAGTATAACCTATGACAGAATCCTTTACTACGATTGTCTCTAATACTTTAGAAGAAGTCCATATGATAGCAGGAGCAGAACAAACTTTCTATTATAGCGTTTTCAATCAGGATGGGACACCCATTGATTTAGAAAATGCTGTGTATGAAGTCCTTATTTTTAAATATGGGGACCCTAGTTATATTTTTGAGACCTTATCGGGCAGCCCTATTGCAAGTAATCCAGATGGAAACGAGTTCTGTGTCATCTTTTCTGGCTCCGGGCTATCGGGAGTTTATCAACAGCAGGTGAAGATTATAGATATACACGGGCATGTGCATATACCAAGCCAAGGGAAAATAGTTGTATTCCCTAGCCCCGCTGTTTAACTGCTAAAATTTTGATGGAGGAGGTTGATATGGATGGCTGATTATAGATTTAATGTATATCTTCATACAGATAGAGGGGAATTTAGCGAAGATTATAGTATGAGCGAATATTTTTATACGCTTCCCTCTTTTTATTTTACACGCAATGAATTTGTTAGTTCAAAAGCGGAAATAAATATAATTAATAGCACTCTTTCATGTACCGGAGCAAATATTTTTAACGCAAGAGCATCTTTAATAGGATTAAGCGGTGCATATGTGCCTGTAGTAAAATCGAATTACAATAATATAAGCGCAATACTTGGTATAATGAATAGTAAGGCTCTTGTACCAACCAGTTCTGTTGAGTACTCAGATGTGGAAGATTATGTTTATGTAGTATGCTATGGTATACCGAGTTTCGATTAGCATAACAATTCTCACGAAGATATTCTAAAAGGAATAAAAATGGACAACAAAGAAAAAAAGAATAAAAGAATTAGACACCCAAAGAAACAAGAACTAAAAGCAGAAGAAGGGCAAAAAGAGGAGCAAGTTAAGCACTTCACGCTCCAAGTTCATGATTCAACCATTACTGGTTTGAACAGTTTTGGTAGATAATTCAATTCAAAAAATGCAGGAAAAATAAACCTGTACTATATTAATAAAATAAAAAACAATTAAAACCAAAAAGCGCAGGGAGAAATTATCCCTGCACTAAACTAACAAAAAAGGAAGGTAAATAATATGTCAAAATTCGCACCAGATGAAGTAATGGACGCAGGTTTACGTTGGGTTTCAGGTTCATGCAACTATATGACCGTTTGCAGTGGTAGCCCTATTGCTTATGCCGATGCTAGAACAAACTTTGCATTAGCAGGAATCGGTATGACCAGTGGTTGTTTCGCCCTTGCAAATGATACCAGCGGAAGAATGCTCACAATGACAGCTAAGACCAGTGCATCAATCACGGCATCAGGTTCAGCTTTAGCAGTATGTCTTCTTAACATCACCGCAGGTTCAGTATTGTATGTTACAACTTGTACAGAGCAATACTTGGTAAGCGGTGGTACAGTAGATGTTCCTACTTGGAAAATCAACATCCAAGACCCAACCTAAGATATTTTTTGGTAGGTACAATTTCACTATTTAATAATACACCAAAAGGAGGACAACCATGACACGCATCTTTACAGAAGGCTTTGAAATGGGCGATGACACCTTTTGGGATTACAAAAGTGGAGATACAACAAATTCTAGGGCAAGAACTGGTATATATTCTTATCATATGGGTAATTCTAAAAAAAATTTTACTGCTTTAACAGAATTTTACTTTAGACAAGGAATGTATCGTGCAGAAATGCATGACAATACATATATTTGTTTTAGAACTTCCACAGTGGAAACCTTGGCGACAGTACGCTTTACAAACGATTATAGCGGTAAAATAGAGTTGCGTATCGGTACAAGCACTGTAGCAACATCTGTTGCAGTATACCCTTATAGCACATGGGATTTAATGGAAATCTATTTGAAAATAGCAGATACTCCTAATGGTATTTTTACAGTAAAGATGAATGGAATAGAAGCAGTGACATATACAGGAGACACAAAACTTAGTTATACTTATGTTGATAATTTCGATTACTTCGTTAATAACTCTAGCTGGTGGTTGGATGATTTAGCCATGAACGATACGAATGGAATTGTAGACAATTCGTGGTGTGGCAATGGTTATATCGAAAAACTAACCCCCAACGCCAACGGAGATGTCAACCAGTTCACAGGCAATGACGGTAATCAAACCGATAATTATCTCCTCGTGGATGAAGCTGTACCGGATGGGGATACTACGTATACTTCCGGCAGTGAAGCAGGACAGCAAGATATGTATGGTGTTTCCGACTTCTCGGGCGCAGGTAAATCAATAAAAAGAATATGGGCAGAAGCCAGAGTAAAAGATTTTTCTTATTCTGCAAAGGAAGTGAAGATAGGTTATAATACAAGCGGTTCTATCGTTTTAAGTGGCTCTGCTGCTATAGCGGGTACTTGGGGTTATCTTAAGGGGGATGAACAGGTAACCAACATATCTGCCAGTGCCGCATGGACAGAAACAGATTTAGATAACATACAGTTCGTTATAGAAAGTCAAGCTTAATATAAAAAGAATAATAAAGTAGGAGGATGATATGGCGCTTACTTTTGATACTAAAGCACGTTTCCCGGCAAGCGCATCATCTACTTCAACAGCAACCGAATTGTCCACAGGTTATACCTGTGGTTCAAGTGTGGGTGCACTGGTAGTCTTTGCTATATGGCAAACATATTCGCATACCAGAACAGGTGGAAACCCTACTTTCGCGGGTTCGGCTTTAATTCAAGCTAAAACTCAAATAGGTGTAACCGAAACAGCTATAGAAGCATGGTATATGCTCAGTCCTCCGTCGGGGTCTTTTACAGTAACCGTACCCAACAGTGGCGGAGAAATCATGTGGCTATATGTTGCCAGCGGTAACTCGACCAGTGCTTCAATAACTTATGCATTGGACAGTTCTGCTTCAAACGCTATAACCGCAGCTAACCCGGGTATAAGTGTCACTACGGTTTCTGCTTCTACCATCGTATTTGTAGGTTTAGGTACAGGCGATAATTCATGGCTTCCCACTGCCCGTACAGGTACGGCTATCTATGATGACGATATAGGCATTTGGGGCGGTGGTTCACAATATCTTATAAAGACCACTTCGGGTTGCTCGACAATTGGTTGGACAGACGCAACTTCAGATGACTATGGTGCAATAGCTGTAGCCTTTAAAGAAGCTACTCGTAATTGGGGCATTATAACAGTTTCATCCGGACAGTTACAAACTGCGGATAATATAACATTAACCGCTTATGTACCAACTTTTAGCTTGACTATAAGTAGTACAACCCAACTACAAACTGTGGATAATGTTGTTGTAACCTATAATGAACCAAGTTTTACTTTAACAGTAAACGATACAAGCCAATTACAAACAAGCGTTGCAGTAAATCTAACCCAAAATTATCTATTAACAACACAAAATGCAAGCCAACTACAGAGCGCAGATAATACAGTATTGTCTGCGCATTATAGTTTGACAGTAGGAAACACAATCCAACTTCAAACGGCTGAAAATGTTATTATAACGTATCATCAATTCACAGCAACTTTAACGGTACAAGATTCTATTCAAAACCAAACAGCAGAAAATATATTATTAGTTCAGAACTATAGTTTAATACCGCAGACTTCTACCCAAGCGCAAACTTCTGAAAATGTAATATTAACAGAGCACGTTCCTAGCTTTAGTTTAACAGTACAGGACACTCAACAAGTACAAACGAGCGATAATGTTGCTTTAACTCAGCATCAGGTTTTAATAGTACAGGATGCGCAACAGGCACAAACTAGCGACAATGTAATATTAACCCAACATTATGCTTTAGTAGTACAAAGTACACAGCAAATTCAAACAGTCGATAATGTAATCTTAACCCAACATCATGTTTTAACAGTTGGGGATGCAATACAACTTCAAACTGCGGAAAATACGAACTTAGTTCAAAGCGGCGCTATTGGTGCACAAGATGTTGCTCAAGCACAAACCAGCGAAAATATTACATTAACCCAACATCAAATTCTAGCAGTTCAAGGTGCACAGCAAGCACAAACTAGTGATAATGTAATATTAATATCATATGTGCCAACCTTTACTTTAACAGTACAAAATGCCACACAACTACAAACTTCTGATAAAGAAGTATTAACTCAACATCATATATTAGTGGTTAATACTGCGACACAGCTTCAAACATCAGATAATATAGTATTAACTCAACATTATACATTAGTTGTAGAAAACGCTATCCAAATACAAACAAGCGAAAACACAACATTAACGCAACACGAGTATGATGTTTTAACCATACAAGATGCTATTCAAATTCAAACATCTGATAATGTGGTATTAACACAAGGCTATATTTTAGCAATCGATTATGCAACACAATTACAAACTTCTGATAATGTAAATATTGGTGGAGGTGGTTTACCAATATATTTTATGCATTATAAGAAATTAAGGAGTAGATAAAATGAGCGGATTATTAAGACAAAGTACCAATGCAACGGTATTAATAGGTGAATTCGTAGATGATACAGACGGTAAGACCGCTAAAGGTAGTCTCACTCTTACTCCTTCGGTTATATTCTTATCGAAAAATGGTAATAATTTAGCTGCCAAAAACGAAGGTACAAACGCTACATCGGATGCAAATCTGGTGGGTTGGTATCACTGTCCTTTAAATACTACTGATACAAGTGGTTCAGGAATTTTACAATTGGCAGTGCATGTAGCAGGGGCATTACCCGTTTGGGATTCTTGGTTAGTAGTACCTGCGAATGTATATGATTCTGTCACGGGCACAGATTTGCTTGAAGTCAGCGGTAGCAGTATATTAACTGAAACCATTGATAGCACTTATAGCTTCAAAGAGGTATTGCAAATCATGGCGGCAGTTATGGCAGGTAAGGTCACTGGTGGAAACACAAGCACCATTACCTTTAGAGATTTAGGAGATGGTACAAACAGAGTTGTTGCTACAGTAGATTCAAATGGCAATAGGACAGATGTAGTAATAACTCCTTAAAATTTATTATGGTTATAAACCATTAGGAGGATACTATGTTACTTTCTTATTACACTAGAATATGTATCCCTATAATCGGGTTGAATTTAAAACAACCCGATTTTCATTATAAAATAATGGTTCATAACACCGGGCATAAACATGCGTCGGACATTGTAAAAACAATTGTTTGCAAAATAAACTACCCTATAGCAATACGATGTATCGAACAAACAAAAATTTTTGATAATATACTATTAACAGCACGTAGCCCACCTATTCTTTTGGTGGTTATGATGTTATATCCATATTATCACCTTAATATTAAGAGGTGGTAATATGACAATGTATTCTAAAGTTGGCAATTTTACGATTGATACAAGCAAAACATCAGGACAGACAACTCCTATTACTGGTTTAGGTTTTCAACCAAAAATAGTGTTGTTCTTTTGGGGTGGTAGAACTACAGCGGGAGAAGGTGTTACTGCCGCAAATATCATGTCCGGATTTGGTGCGGCAAATGGTACCACATTTTTTACCGTAAGTGATTTTTCGCTTGATGGTTCGGCAGCTAGTGATACAAGTGAAACACAATATTCAATCCGCTTATTGACTGTACAATCCGCAGCTACAGTAACCGACGGGTATTGTAATGCTTGCTCTATGGATGCCGATGGTTTCACCATTACTTATGCAGACCAATATACTATTGCAGCCAGAATAAGTTATTTAGCTATTGGTGGTACAGATATAACCAATACGGCTATTAATGTTATTACTACCGCTACCACCACTGGAAACTATGATATTACCGGGGTAGGTTTTCAACCTGACGCATGTATTATTGCTGGTTATGCTTCATCAGTTGATAATACCGGCGGTAATGATGCTAACTTTTTCTTGGGTATGGCAACAGGCGCAAGCAATCAAGGTGTTGTATCTGGTGTTTCTTTCGATGCACAAGCTACAATGGATACTAGAGGTTATGGTTATAATGGTGAAGTTATAGCTTCCAGATTATATACAGAT
>WSSedA1B2DRAFT_1000131_pt1 | contig 14858 bp, 9 predicted proteins | sample WetSurSiteA1Bulk_FD_9465 | JGI IMG/M metagenome (IMG submission 9465) | reverse complement strand
GTGGTGGCTGATTACCTGATAAACATGGCACTGCTTAAAGGGCATGTCGGGCAGGGTGTGACTTTGTGCGCCAAAAATTATTATGGGGTTACAAGCATCTACAATGACTGGCGTAAAAATGCCCACAACAATTTCAATCCCGACCGGCAGGGGAAACCTCAGTACCTGACTTTTGTTGACTTCATTGCTCATAAAGATCTCGGGGATAAAACCATGCTTTTCCTTATAGATGGTATTTACGGATCAAAGCTGGTCAATGGAATCCCTGATCCAAAATGGAAAATGGAACCATTCAATAACACCTGGGCCTGCAGTCTTTTTGCTTCACAGGATCCGGTGGCAATTGATGCAGTCGGCCTGGATTTCCTTCGATGTGAATGGCCTGATGCACCTGACATGGCTTTCAGTGACCAGTATCTTATCGAAGCTGCCATGGTTCAAAATCCTCCATCAAAGGTAAAATATGATCCTCAGCGGAACAATGCCAGCATTTCCAGCCTGGGTGTTATGGAACACTGGAATAATGAAAAGGAGAAGAAGTACAGCAGGAATCTTGGTAAAAAAGAGGGAATCGAGCTGGTTCTGAAGACAATTGGAGAAAAATAAAGCGGAAGTTCTTATTCCCTCGACAAAGTATTTACCGGATTTACAAACGCTGCTCTTACTGAAAGCAAGCTTATTGTTATAAGAGCAATTACCACAGTTATCACCATCGAAAAGAAAAAAGGAACAACAGTAGCTAAAACAAATGGCGATAATCCGAAGTCCATCCGGTATGCAAAGCCCTGTATCCACCTGTCCATAAGGTAATATGCCACAGGCCATGATATTAAATTCGAGATAAGTACCAGAATAAGGAAATCCTTGTTCAGCAGCCATATTATCTGGCTAATGTTTGCCCCCATGATCTTGCGCAAACTTGTTTCCTTTGACCTTTGCTCAGTGACATACGATGTAAGTCCCAGCAATCCGAGACATGCGATAAAAATTGTCAGAATCGAAAAGATATTGAACAGAGTATTGAGCTTATTTTCTGAAGTGTACATCTCATCAAGCTTATCAGCAAAAAAGAAATAATTGAATGGCAGAGTATTTCCGAGATCCTGTTGGAGTTTTCTGACATTCTCTATTGTAGCGGGAAAATCATCACCGCTTATCCTGATATAAAAATAAGTATTGGGATTGCTGCTGACAATGAAAATAAATGGCTCAATTGGATTATGTATTGAAGTAAAATGAAAATCTTTCACTACTCCAATAACCACTCCATCTCTTTGAGCTATTCCGGTAGTGGGATTAAGACCAAACCTGATCCTCTTTCCAATAGCATTATCACCCCATCCGTAGGCTTTTACAGCAGCTTCATTGACAATAAAAGCTTTGGTCAGATCACTTGTTATGGACCTGTCGAAATTCCTTCCTTCCAGGATCTTTATCTGCATAACATCGATAAACTCATGGTCGACGACTGAGAAGCTAGTTGCCAGCTCCACCATACCTGAATCCTTTTCGATCTGAAATACAACCTTGCTGGCCATTAACGGGGGAACAAGAATTGCTGATGATACACCATTTATGTTAGGGAGCTTTAATAGCTCATCTTTAAAAGATTGCAGCTTGTGGTTAATAAAAGCAGTATCCCTTATCGGTATTATCATGACATTTTCCTTGTTCAGGCCTAGATCTTTGTTCCTGATGTACCGTTGCTGACCCGAGACTATCATTGTACCAATTATTAAAGCACCTGAGATTGCAAACTGAAAAACCACAAGGATCTTTCTCAGCAATCCTTTTCCCTGACGTGGATTTACATTACTCTTAAGAACCTCGACAGGAGCAAAAGAGGAGAGATAGAAAGCCGGATAGCTCCCTGAAATAAGTCCTACAAAGAGGGTGATAACCAGTATTAAAGAAAAAGTAACAGGCTCAAATAATGTTCCTATTTTTATAACCTTGTCGGTTAATACATTGAATGATGGAAGAATTAATATAGTTGCTATTAAAGCAATTATTAATGCCAGAATGACCAGTACCATCGATTCGCTTATGAATTGCCTGATCAGTGTACCTCTGTCTGCTCCGATCACTTTACGCAACCCCACTTCCTTCGATCGGTTTGTTGACCGCGCCGTTGCCATATTCATATAATTCAGACTTGCTATCAGAAGCATAAATACACCAACAAGCGAGAATATTATAATATAGCTGAAGTTACCAACAGGAAGATCAAACTCAAGCTTTGAACCAAAATGAACCTTGTCAATTCTGGTTGCCATAAGACGGAAGGTGGCATTTATCTGTTTCCCTAACGAGCTCATGTATTTATCATAAAATCCGGGAAATTTCCCAAGAAGGTCTTCAATCCTGGCATTTTCATCGAGAAGGATATATTCAAAGGCAGAAATATTCCAGAACGAAGGTGCGCTTCTGGAATTAAATCTGTCAACCCCTGTCAGCTCAACAATTGTTGCCATCGAGAGCAGGCAGTCAAATCTCAGGTGTGAATTGGCAGGCACATCCTTAATAACTCCGGTCACCCGGCAGCTACCAAAGTTACTGGTGGTCAGTACCTCCCCTATCGGATTCTCTTTTCCAAAATATCTTGAAGCAAAACTTTCTGTGATAACTATTGTATTGGGCTCATTAAGTGCATTATCAGGAGACCCGAGGATAAACTCATAGTTAAAAACCTTAAAAACTGTTGAATCAGAAAAGTAAATTTTGTCTTCAAAGAACTTTAAATCTTTATATTGGAAAAGGATATCCTGCAATCCGAAACCAGCGAACCGGGCTACTTCCTTAATCTCAGGGTATTCATCCTTAAGTGTTGGTGCCATGGGGATCGGTGTAAGAGCAGCATGAGTGGGTTTACCTGATATATTAAAATCACTCTCAAGCCGGTAGATTCGCCTGTAATTCTTGTTATACTTATCAAATGTGACTTCTTCCTTTACATATAAGAGGATAAGTATTGCACAGGTAATTCCGATTGCAGGTCCGAAAATATTCAAGATTGAGTAGAATTTGTTCTTAACAATACTTCTGTAAGCTGAAATGAAATAGTTTTTTAGCATATCAGTATAATTTAGTTTTTTCCCTTATTTTAACGATTTAACAGCAACTTCTTTAAACCATACTGTAGACAAAGTATCGTGATTCTGTAATCCAATATATCCGGATTCGGGCCGTGGTCCCCTGTCAGGTTCAAAATCCCTTGTCTTTTCGGGTACAGGATCACCTTCAGTAAAATCAGTTACCTTTTCACCATTGACATTTACTATGGTCCTTTGACCATCAAGGGTTATTTCCATAGTATTCCATTCTCCGGGGCTTTTCTGGGGATGAGCCATTGCTTTTGTCAGCGAATATAGTACCCCGGTACAATGATAGTCTCCGCCAACATGCCTTGTTCCATTATCTATCTGAACCTCATATCCGTTGTTTACAGCAGCCCATTCATCAGCCGGTTTTTCAGGAATTCTTATAAACACACCTGAATTGCAGTCATTATCCTTAACTTTATAAACAACTCGGATTATTACATTGCTGAATTTTTCAGCAGACCACAGGATCATACCCATACCGTTAACAGTTTTCAGAAGACCATTTTCCACTACAAAATTTCCTGGTCCAACCTGTTCCCATCCCGACAGATCCTTTCCATTAAAAAGCTGACGCCATTTCCCGTCCTGACCTGAACATGACATCAGAACTGTGGCGAAAATTAAAAAACGGAGGTTCTTTTTCATAAGAGTAAAATTTAATATTGTTAATTTAAGAAATCCTTTAAATATCTGCCTTCATAACAGGATTTTTATTCCATTGCTTTTGTTCACTGGTTTAATATCCGATCTTTATTAGATGTTGATTGAGAATTTAATAATACGGTATCTCCCTTATGCTTTTTACAGGTTTGTCGTTTCCCCGCTCAAGAGATGCTGCTACAGTATAAGTCCCTGGCGATTCAGGCGAAACAAGACTCATTTTTGCTTCAACCTTACCAAAAGAAGGGATAACCAAATCCATTGAATATTCCGAAAAAACCTTGTCATTTTCATAGATACGAAGAAATACCTTCCCTTTCCATTCTGGTTCAAGGTCGTTTATTGCAAGTATCTTATAGTCATGCGGAAGGCCTTTCTTAATCGCTTTTCCCCATTCATCAAGCATGAGTGCTACCGGGGCGAAGGCATCTGGCATATACTTCACAAATTCATCTTCGTAAACAAGATTCTTCACATCAGTGAAATGATCGCTGGTCTGCCCATCAGTCCGAGAATATGCCAGGGCAGTGAAGTGGAGCACAGAAGCACATTGCCTGTGGCATCGCCAGAACTCAGTTTCAGCAGCCAGGTATCTAGCATAGAGATGTCTGAGCTCTGAATTTGATGAATCTTTACCCAGAAGATTTCTGTAAAGATCTTTTGTCAGAGTCGTTGGTGTGCCATCTCTGTTAAGCCATAACCAGCCATATTCGTTAACGATTTTCATGTATGGTCTTTTGCCCGGCTCTCCCCCAGGATTAACATCTGCATCAGCAATATTTTCCAGCTTGTACTTTGGGTCATAAAAATGGTATGGATGCAGTTCCATCACATCACCTGGTAAGCGGATATCCGAGTAGCTGTTGTCCCATGGACGATTTGAGAGATCAAGATGCCTCACAAGTTTTATAGCTTCAGCTATCTCCTCGGTGTTTCCATTATGGCTTACAGTCTCATTACTAGCATCCCAGATCACAATGCTGGGGTGATTCCATTGTTCTTGCATCCATTCAGTGTATTCTCTGGCAAGTTCAACTGCATTAAGATCCTCTGGCCATACGTTCCAGCCTTTTCCACCATACCAGATTGGGAATTCATTCTGAATAAGTATTCCTTCTTCATCAGCAATCCTGTACCATTCTTCCGGAGCAAGACCTATACAGTACCGTAACCCGTTCCAGTGGAATTGTTTAAAACTCCTGTGGAGCTTACGCACCCATTCTTCATTCCATGGAAGATCCTTACAAACCTCATCCTCAAAAAAACGGTAGAGGGTAATATTACTGCCTCTCATAAAATAAGGTTTACCATTAAGCATCGTCATTCCCGAAAGGGTATCATACTTGAATTCACGCATCCCGAAACGCGTCTCATATTTATCTCCTTTGGTGTGTATAATCAGATCATATAGGAACGGATCTTCGGGAGACCAGAACTTACAGTCCTTAACAGGAACACTTACATCCACAAGAGTCTCTCCTTCAGGTTTATCTGAGAATTGAACTTCTTTTATAACCCTTCCGCTAACCTGACCAGACTTAGCTTCTTTAACAAGTAATGTGATTTTTGAATTATTTATTTTACCGAAATTGCCAAGTTTAATTTGCACACGAACCTCCTTTTTATTAATATCAGGAGCTGCCTGGGCAGAGATTATATTTGGAACGCCAGAAAATATCAATTCAACATTATCAAATATCCCGGGGATATAACGATCCTTCTCAAAATCAAATCCGTCTGGAATAGAAAATGGCACAGAATTCCTAGCGGATCCGACTCTGATGAGCAGTTTATTTTCACCTGTTTTTATAGCCCCTTTCAGATCAAAGTAACCAGGTGTGAAACAGGGCATGTGTTCGCCGAGATCTATATCATTTAAAATGACTTTGGTGCCGAACATCGCTTTTGATACTTTAAGTGTTGCTATCTNTGGTAAAGATCCTTCAACAGTAAACGTACGGTAATACCAGAATGCCTCACGCAGGGTGTCTCTCTGTATAATACTTCTCCTGTCACTGACCTTGGGACCGGCGTCTCTGAATGCCGGAGAGGCCAATGAAACAAGACCTGGAACCTGTATAGTATTATTGAACTTCTCAGGAACAATATTCATAGTTCCTTCTGCTATCTGCCATATCCCATTTAGACTTATAGTAGTTCTTTTATTTGAATCCTGGCATGAATTAAGCATAATCAGGATAAAAACAGCTTCCAGAATTGTTCCTATAAAGCTTTTCATTTGATAATAAATTGAATCAATCACTGATAATTAAATTTATCCCTGCTGATCTCGACCAGGAACCTGCTGGGGTAGGACAGGAAAGCGTTATAACTGGCAACATAAGAAGGCATTGTGATAAGGAGATCTTGTTTCGCCCTGCTGCATGCAACATAAAATAACCTGCGTTCTTCTTCAAGCTCTTCAATATTATTCAAAGCTCTTACCGAAGGGATGAGTCCGTCGAGTGCATGAGGGATAATAACACTGTACCATTCCAGCCCTTTTGCAGAATGGATCGTCGTGACTGTAAGCGGCTTATCTTCTGATTCATCGATCAACGGGACAGTTTTTGTACCAAAGTTTCTTGAGGGCGGATCGAGTGCAAATTCTGTAAGGAATTTTTCGAGAGAATCATATTTGGAGGACAAGTCAATCAGGACATTAATGTCCAGAAGTCTTATCTGGTAATCATATTCCCTGGCCTGCAGCAGTGGAGCATAATATTCCTTTATGAATTCTATTTTTCCCGGAATGGTTACAGAGCTGTCCTTCGCCTTGTTGATCATTGCGGTTAACCGTTTCAGGGCTTCAGCAAATATGCCTTTCTGAATGGCTTCAGTTTCTATTCCTTTCTCAGTAATGATTTTTTCAATTATTCGACGGGCAGTAACCATACCGACTCCAGGGAGATATTTCAGAACCCTGTGCCAGGCTACGGCATCATAGGGATTCTGAATAATCCTTAAATATGAAATGACATCCTTGACATGTTTTCGTTCATTGAATTTAAGCCCTCCTACAGCAATATAGGGTATGCTCCTTTTATTAAGCTCGACCTCAATGTACCTGGCGTGCCAGAAAGCCCTGACCAGTACTGCAACCTGGCTCAGGTCAATCCCCTTTTCCCTGTATTCCAGTATTTTGTCAACAACAAATTCTGCTTCAGCCTCCTGGTCATAAAATTTTCTTACAAAGGGAACCCCTCGCTTAAGATTTTTGAGTAGAGGCGTTTTTTGTAACCGATCTTTGCATTAAGTATTATATCATTTGTAAAGTCGAGTATCTTCTGGTTACTTCTGTAATTTTCTTCAATTTTTATCACTTTGCAGTCGTGATATTTCTGAGGAAACCTAAGTATATTTTCATAATTGGCTCCCCTGAATGAATATATGCTTTGAGAATCATCACCAACTACCAGTACATTCCGGGATCCTTCTGAAAGGTAATCGACTATTTCTTTCTGAATAATGTTGGTATCCTGATATTCATCGACCATAATGTATTTATATTCATTGTGCAACCTTCTCCTGAAGCTGGTATTATCACGTAGGGAATTCCTCAGAACATCCATTAAATCATCATAATCAAAAATTTTGCAGATCTTTTTGTATTTCTCGTAACCCTGATTTATAAGTTCAATTTGATCAATAAATTCCTTCAGTCCCGTGAATTCATCTTCAATTATGTTCCTGATTGTAAGGTTCCTGTTCCTTGCGGAAGAGATTATTTCCTGGATCCTGTTTTTCCTTGGGAATGCTTTATCAGTCTTTTCAATTTTAAGCTCCGATCTGATAAGATCGATTGTATCAGCCGAGTCCTCTTCGTCGATAATGGTAAAGCTTGCGGGAATATTCAGCATGTTAGCATATTTCCTGAGGATATAGTTTGAAAAAGCGTGAAATGTGCCTCCAAAAACTTTTTGCGCGGTATTATCATTAAGAAGCTGCTGTACCCTTCCCAGCATTTCCCCTGCTGCTTTTCGGGTAAAAGTAAGCAACAAAATATCATCCGGATTAATCCCGTTTTCGATCATGAATGCAACCCTGTGTACTATAACTCTCGTTTTGCCGCTGCCTGCACCGGCAATAACCAGTACTGGTCCGTTTATTGTAGTAACAGCATCGAGCTGCTGAATATTCAGCATATTCCTGTAATCGATTTTGTAAGATTTATCTAACCTGATTTCCGGCGTTGCAGAGGGTCTGCTTTCAATTGATGAAATTATTGATTTCAGTTCATCTATCTTCTTTGAAGTTTTATCTGAAGTTTCAATCTCAGAATAATCGCCTATTGAGATATCCGGAAGGTCACTGCTTTTCCCTGGGAAACTCTCAGGGAAATTGCTTTTTTGCCGTATTGCCAGTTTTGCAACGGAATCAAGGAATGAATCATCTTGCCCTTTGTCATTTGAAGAATCTGATCCCTGCAGATCACTGCCATCATTTTCAAATTCAGAAATCATACATGGTATATAATTTATTTTCGCAGATATTTCAACCTTATGAAGGTATGAAGAACATACAAAAGGTAAAACATATGTCAACAACTCTTTATTAACAATCAACAAGAGGGGCTGTTTGAAAAATCGAAATCTAATTACCGCAAAGTCGGACACCCATTAATAAAATATGGGAACATGAATAAGGATGACTTTTAGTTACACAGAGCTACACAGAGAAGTCACAGAGGTACACAGAGTTAAGAAATCATATCTCTGTGGATCTCTGTGGATCTCTGTGATTCTCTGTGAAAGTTTTTAAAATTAGTTAAATAGTAGGTGCAGAGGTCTTAACGCTAAGATCGCAAAGGATTTAGGATGATGGATTTAACTTTGTGTTCTTTGCGCATGATTTACCAGTCGGAGTTTCAGCAAAGGAGGGCATTGCGAGCTTTGCGGTTAAAGATAACTTTCCTGAAAACCCCTCAATATAATTTATATCTTTAGTCCTTAACCTGATTCAGACAATTGTTTTTTTATTAGCAGAAATAATATTATATGAGAAAGTCATTTTGTGCACTGTTTATTTTCATTTACATTGTTTCGTATTCACAGGATAAAGCAGACAGCTCCAAAACAAAGCTTAAAGCTTTTGCGTCGGTAAGTCTGAATAGCAATGGTATTGCCTCGATACCTGCTTTTTCGCTTGGTAAACCTGCAGTTATAGCTTCACTTTCCCTTGTCAAGAACCGGTTCAGCTATGACCCGACACTTGCTTATGGTTTCAACATGAAGCCGTGGTTTATAGATAATTGGCTCCACTATAAAATAATCAGCAAACCTTCATGGGAACTAAGGACAGGCTTTAATATCAGCTCATTTTTCAGTGAATATCAATTGGAAGGAGGAGAGTCAATCCTGCAGGGTCAGAGATATTTCGCCTTTGAACTGGCAGCACTGTACAAGTTATCTCCCAAAAGCTCGCTGACATTTATGTACTGGAACGACAATGGGTATGAACCCGGATCGATATCGGGTCATTTCTTCAACCTTATAGGTGAAAGAACTGACATAAAAATAGGAAACAGCGTTTTAATGGCGGTCAATTTTCAGCTCTTCTACATAAATTATGATGGAAATAATGATGGCCTTTTTATTACTCCAAAAATTTCAACCGGATTAAGAGATATGCCTTTTACACTTTTTTTCCAGGCAACCCAGGTTATAAGCAGTAATGTCTCACCCTGGCCTGGATTCAAATGGAATATTGGAATATCCTATACACTTTGAAATAAATAATGACCATCTAAGGTCTGTAAAACTCAATAAATAAAATGTATCTGCCAGTAATACCTTTCATGAACCTTTTAGTGGAAATGTTGTTATGGTAATGATCAATGAACCATGAACAAACAAGATGGGAACCCCAAAAAAGTCAAATGTACCTCAGGAAAATAGAACTCCAATAGTCGAAGATCAGGACAGTTTTTCAAAGTTTTGGCAGGAGCTGAAAAGGAGGAAGACAATAAGGGTCATCACTGTATATTCTGCAACTTCGTTCATTATTCTTCAGGTGGCAGATCTGATTGTTCAGCCCCTCAGCTTGCCATCATGGACACTTACATTTCTAATAATTCTGCTGCTTATCGGTTTCGTTTTCGCTATAGTTCTTTCTTGGATCTACGATATAACTCCAGAAGGAATAAGAAAGACAACATCTCGAAAGCCGGCAATTAATACCAATATCCATAAGAGTACTGAAAAATCATACAGTTGGAAATTGACTTCCCTGGTTAGTATAATTATAATAATTATCCTGCTGGCATTTAATATTCACAGCCGCAGAAAGGGAAAAGATTCAAACGATTTTTCCAAGCTTGAAAAGTCAGTAGCAGTCCTTCCATTCAGAAATGACAGTCCAAATGATACAAATGCCTACTTTATTAATGGTATTATGGAGGAAGTTCTGAATCATTTACAAATGGTAAAAGAACTCAGGGTCATTTCGCGAACTTCGGTTGAACAATATAGAAATACTACAAAATCGATTCCTGAAATTGCCAAAGAACAGGGAGTAAATTTTATTGTTGAAGGAAGCGGTCAGAAATATGGCAATTCGTTCACTGTCAAAGTTCAGCTGATAAGAGCTGTAAAAGAAAACCATCTTTGGGGGAAATCATATGAAAAGGAAATAAAGGTCCCTGCTGACATTATTAATGTCCAAAGCCAGATAGCTAAATCGATTGTTACTGAATTAAAAGCAACCATGACTCCTCAGGAACAACAACGGATTGAAAAAGTGCCGACTTCAAATCTTACGGCTTATGATTTTTATCAGAGAGGCAGAGAAGAGTTGACCAACTATATCATTAACTCCGACAATAGGAAAGCTCTGGAACAGGCAGAAAAACTGTTCAGAAAATCATTGGAATTTGATCCCGGGTTTGCTGATGCAATTGCCGGACAGGCACTTGTTTACTGGCAAAAACATTATTGGGATGAATATCTGTCTGAAAATTTTATGGATTCTGTTCTTATACTTTCCAATATTGCTCTTTCTTATGACGATAAACTATCTGAAGCCTATTTTGCAAAAGGAGAATATTTTGATGCTAAAGGCCTCAACGAAAAAGCTCTTGCTGAATTTGACAAAGCGTTGGAATTCAATCCAAACTATTGGAGAGCATATATTGGAAAGGCATTTCTTTATGATAAGGATGATCACATAAAGTGCATTCAGAATCTTCTAAAAGCAGTATCCATTAATCATGATAAGTTTTCGGCAACTATCAACAGGTTTATCGGTGGAAAGTTCCTGGTTGCTGGCCATATTAATAAAGCCAAAGAATATTTTGTCAAAGCTTTTGAAATTGACAGAGATTCAGCATTCCTTCTAAGTTGCCTGGGGGGAACGGAAAGTGACCTTGGTAATTATAAGAAATCAATTGAATATTTTAAAAGAGCATATTTATACAGGGATAATTATTCGGACGTAATTAAAAGGCTTGGAGAAAGTTATTTATTCAGTGGACAACCTGGTGAAGCCCTGAAATACTACAAGGAATACACTAAATTAGTACCTCAGGATATTAATCCAAATGCTGCATTAACTTATTGGATGAATGGACTGCGGAAAGAAGCTGATCAGTATTTTAATGAACGTTTGACTTTTTGTTCCAGGGCTCTGGAAAATGACATGCCATTGACAGATATCAGTTGGGCATATTATGACCTTGCCTCCATTTATGCATTTAAAGGGGACAGGGAAAAAGCTCTTAAAAACCTGACAATTTATTCAAAAAGCACCAAATGCGAATTATGGATGTTAACCCATATAAAGAATGATCCTTTTTTCGAAACTATCAGAAATGAACCAGAGTTCCGGCAGATTGTCTCCGCTATGGAAGACAATTATAGGGTTTTGCATGAACATGTTGGCGAGTGGCTTAAAGATCAGGAAAAATTGAATTAGAATTATTGAATAAGATGAAATCCATTAACAGAAGAGGTTACTAACCTATTACGCGAAGATCGCAAATGAATGAAAAACAATCTCATGACTAAGTGAACTTTGCGCTTACCTTGCGCACTTTGCGGTTAATAGGATTTTACGACCGCCCATATTATTCAACAAAACTTATTCCGTTTTCGGCACCAACCTTTCGTATATATTCAGAGGCCAGAATATAGTCTTCCTGTTTGTCAAGGTGTTCCATCATCATTGGAATATCCTTAAGCTTACTCATTTCCTTAAGAAAGACCGCATAGTTGAGTGAACCTGACCCGGGCCTCCGTTCCTCAAGATGAACTGTGAGCTCCGGCATTATGGTTATATCCTTGGCATGAACTGACTTAATATATGGTCCCAGCTTTGAAAAACATTCCTTTAGGAATTCTGTATTATTGAAATATCTCCTGGGATTTGAGATCATGTTCACAGGGTCGAGATGCACTGCAAACCTGTCACGGCCGATAGCACTGACCAGTTCAAGATAAGAGTCCGGGGAATCAGGAAGCATAAAAGGCATCGGTTCGAGAGCATAAAAAGTATTCTTTGGTTTTACCTGGTCGATGATATACCTTACTGTTTCGACAATCTCATCAAATGTCTCCTTTAAATAGTTGCCCGGATAAGGACCATCCCATATTTCACCTTTTGCGCCGGAAATATTAACACAGCAGCATGCTCCGATCTCATCAGCCAGCTGCAATAAGATGACATTCTTATTGATTGCCGATTTTCTGGCGGTTTCATCCGGATCCAAGGGATTGTTCCATACCCCGACCTCGCTGATAAGGATGTTGTTCTTCTTTGCTTCTGACCTGAAAGATCTTATCTGTTCAGAAGAGGCACCGGGAATAACCGGACAAACGGCGGCTCCGTATCTTAATGCTTTTACTGCTTTTATCCATTGTACCGGATCATCAAATTTGCCAAATACGGGACCTCCAAGCCTTACTGGATTACCTGCAGGAATATTATTTCTGCCCTTTATTGCCGAAGGAATAATTGCAACTCCTGCTGTTACCAGAGTAGTTTTTCTTATAAAACTGCGTCTGCTTAAATTGATTTCCATATTATGATGAACTTTTTAATAATACCTCCCAATAAATTTATTGTCAACTATAAGTTTCTTCATTTCAAGCGGATCGATCATATCCTGTTTTTTATAGAGAATCTTTCCTCCCGGCTCAATAAGCAGTGTAAAGGGTAAGGCACCCTGCCAGTCATTTTCGACAGCATCAATAAGTTTATACACATCATCGTCATTGAAAATATAATTCTTATTTGATGCTTCCTGCTTCCTCAGAAAGTTGAGGGCATCAGGTCTCCTGACCTGCTTGTCAGTACTTATAGTTATAAATTCGAAGGAACGTCCGCGATACATCCTGTCAATGATAACAAGATCAGGAAATTCGGTGATACAGGGACCGCACCATGATGCCCAGAAATTAATCAGCCTGACCTTTCCGGAGGATGAATTTTCAATCAGGTTCTTTACTCCCCGGATATCAATCTCTTCGATTGTAACAGGCAATTCNGCCCATTGTTTATAGAGTTTTTGAGTATAATCACTCTTCCACGACCACTTGATTGAGCACCCAAATACCTTTGTGACAGGATTTTTAACAGGCTGCCCTGCTAAGACTGCATCAATCGCATTCCTTAAATCCTCTCCTTTACCTGTTCCTGGTTTTTCCGAACCATCAACCCGTCCGGTATATTGCAATGTACGATTGCTGTCAAAAACGAAACAATGCGGAGTTGCAACTGGTCCATAAGCCAGTGCACTCATTTGTTTATCTCCATCGTACAGATAAGGGAAAGGAAATTTTTTATCAGCTGCGCGGATCTTCATTTCTTCATAGCTGTCGCCCATGTCGGAATATCCCAGTTCAGAATAATTCAAGGCTTTTCCCGAGTTAGGTGAGATTACTATAAGATCCACTCCTTTAGGTTTATAATCCCTGGCAATTGAAATTATACGATCTTCATAAGCCTGTGCAGTAGGGCAATGGTTACAGCTGAAGATTATTACAAGCACTTTTGCCCTATCGAAATCGTTAAGCCTGTAATTCCTGCCGTCAACTCCCAAAAGGTTAAAATCGGGTGCTTTTGATCCAGGTTCGAGGGTTTTTGGTTCCGGATGGGTCGCCTGTGGAAAGACGATTCCCGGACAAAGCATAATCATCAGAATAATGAATAATTGTACTTGATAGCTTTTCATTTTTATAAACAGGTTTAACGATTAAAAGTTCTTGATTATAAATATCTTAGGAAAAACTTCTCTTTATGTGCTGACTTATAGTCTGAGAACCATTTGCATAAGGGGTATAATAATGCAACAACGCTCAGCCAGATCAAATACACAGATGTGAGACCTATACCTGACCCCTCTCCTGCCCGACCGAACCGAAAAGGTTCAAATGACAGATCGGACCAATGATAGCCCTGGATAAACATTATTATTAACATCAGTGAATGAATTAGATATAAATGGATCAGATAATAGAAAAACGGAACCCTGCCAAACACCTTAATTATTTCTGCTAATCTGCTTTTCGGGCCATCTGAAATTGATAACACCAGAAACATAACTCCAAGTGTCATCAGTGTAAACAGAAGAGAAGGCGGATATTTGGAAACATTAACAAAAGAAAGGATTGTTAGAATGAAGTTTTTCTGTAATGACCAGGGTGTTTGATCTCCATATAAATTTATAAGGCGAAGAACAACAAAAACAAGCAAGGCAGCTATCCCGGTGGCTGGCAATATCCTCTTTCTTCTTTTATCGGGTAGTTCAAATAAACGTCCTGTAGCGAAACCAGTCAGCATAATTCCGAGCCATGGAATTAAAGGATAGGCAATTACAAAAGTGAAGTGCGGTGAAACCTGATAAAGATTAAAACTAATAAGTGGTGATAAAACCTGCTTTATTATTGATCCGTCTTCAAACGGAATTGAAGAAAACAGATCATGTCCGAAAATAATTATTAGGCCTGTTATTCCTATAATCATAGGATTAAGCTTAAGCAATAAAGACAGGATAATAAAACCAAACCCAATAGCTGCAATAACCTGGAAAAGCAGTATCCTGAAATGAACATCATACCATAATGCGAAATTTACGACGGTAAATTCAACGATTATCAG
>WSSedA1B2DRAFT_1000129_pt1 | contig 14910 bp, 10 predicted proteins | sample WetSurSiteA1Bulk_FD_9465 | JGI IMG/M metagenome (IMG submission 9465) | reverse complement strand
CACAGCTATTGATATTGGTACGTGCAAGTGTGTAGCCGATACCTTTCCGGGGATCATAATAAGCCTGTAAAATCTCCTTTTGCTGAGCATCAGGCAGTTTTGCAAATGTTTCGGCGGCGGCGTCAGTAAGAGCTCCACCAATTCCCAGCATTGTCTGGTATGTTTTACCAGGATTGACAAAAACATAAAATTCTGTTTCCCTTGTTGTTTCAAGTTTTTTGAACTGCAGCTTATCAGTCTGGGAAAGCTTCAGATCAGTGCTGTCTGCGGTTGTATAGACTATTATGTTTTTACCATCAGTTGTGAAATTTTTAACAGTATCTGAACCGGTGATAATCTGAGGCTTTTTTTGATTACAGGAAAAGAGAAGCAGCGTAATTATGAGTAAGAGAGTGTTTTTCATGGCGCCAGGAGATTTTAATTTAAACGGCATTTGATTTTGTTTATAAAGTTAAATATTTTATCGCTAAATCAACTATCTACCTAAAACCTGATGCCGGTAGCCTGTGGCCGTTCGCCTTTTCTGTCTATCTCATCAAAAATGCCACCGCTTTTTCCTTGAATTTAGTATAAGGAGGGTATCGAAGGTTTATATCCAGCAGGTTTGACTTGACAATAACTGAACGCATATTGGAGAATGTTTCAAAAGATTTCCTGCCGTGATACCTGCCCATACCGCTGCGCCCAACTCCACCATATGGAAGATATGGGGAAGCTATTTGTATAACAGTATCATTTATACCTGCCGAACCACTTTGAGTTTTACTGAGAAATTCATTTGCAAATTTTTTATCCCTTGTAAAAATGTAAGTGGCAAGAGGTTTGGGGTTCTGTCCGATTATTCTGTAAACTTCTTCAAATCTTTCAAATTCTATAACCGGAAGGAGAGGACCAAAGATTTCTTCTTTCATTACAGGATCATCCGGATGGACCTCTTTTATTACCGTTGGTGCAAAATAACAATTCTCTGCATCAATAGTTCCGCCAGTAACAATCTGTCCTTTTTTCATAAGAGAAGAAATCCTCCTGACGTTCTCAAAGCTTATAATCCTGGCAAAATCTTTGCTGGTTTCCGGATCTTCACCATAAAATGAATTAATTTCTTTTGTTATAAGATTGAGAAACTGATCTTTTACCCTCTTATCTACAAGAATATAATCGGGACAAATGCAGGTTTGTCCTGCATTCATAAATTTTCCCCATGCTATCCTTCTTGCAGCAAAATCAAGCTTTGCGTCAGCAGCAATTATGCATGGGTTTTTACCACCGAGCTCGAGGGATAAAGGTGTCAGGTTTTCAGCTGCTTTCCGCATTACATGTTTTCCAATCTCAATGCTTCCTGTAAAAAAGATATAATCAAATTTGTAATCAAGAAGGTAGTCACTTACATAATGGTCACCATTAATCATCGTAACAACTTCTTTGGGGAAATGATCAAGTATTTTTTCAAGGACTGAGGTGACATGAGGAACCTGCCGTGAAGCTTTAAGAACAACGCAATTACCTGCAGCAATTGCCCCGATCAAAGGCATAAAAGCGAGCTGGAAAGGGTAGTTCCATGGAGATATTACCAGTACCTGGCCATATGGCTGTGGTCGTATGTAACTATGAGCGATAAAGTGCACAAGCGGGGTCCTGACTCTTTTATCCCTGGCCCATTTTCTGAGTTTGCGTATGGTAAAGTCTACCTCTTTAATTACAAACCTTGTTTCCGTCGCAATAGCTTCAAATTCAGGCTTATGAAAGTCATTCCATAATGCGTCCTTTAAGTCCTGTTCATGCTCAATAACCAGTTTTCGGAGTTTCTTAAGTATCCCGAGCCTGTACCCGATATCAAGAGTTTTTCCTTGCGTAAAAAACCTCCTCTGATTATTTAATACTATCTGTATTTTTTCTTCCATTCTTCTTCAAGAAACTTATAACCTTTTTCTGATAGTCGCAGACCTGCAACACTTCCTCCGAAACCGGATCCTATAACGATATAGTCATATATCATTAAAAACAGTTTAATTAGAATTAGCGAATCGTAAATATAGGAAGTCCGGTGAAAATATCTGTAAATCAGGATAAATTCACCTTCATGTTACAGGTCCCTGGCACCATCAATAATGCAGAACAACCTTTGAAACAGGAAAAATTCTTCTAATATGTCCGGCCGGAGGTTTTTATTCAACTTTATTAAGTAAGAATAATCCGGTGGATTCCTGACCCTCTATACTGTTTTTAAAGCTTATAATGAGGGTTTTATCTGCAACATTGGTTTTCCATTCTTCTTTTGATATGAAATCCCCGGATCCGTTTGTTGTCGTGGTTGATTCAACTACCAAAGATCCGCTTTGTTCAGCCCATGAAGCTTTTGATTTCCGCGGCATTTCATAGATAGTAATGTTGTAGTCTTTCCCATCGAGTGTGAGGTTTTCAGTAAACGGGTAAACTTGTCCGTCACCTGTATCATAATGTCTTTGCGTCAGAAGGCTGTCGCCCTTGATCTGAACATCAATCTGTAACAGAACAGGAGTATATTCGGGTAGCGTTGATTTTGTCATATCCAATTTCCAGCTGCCATTAAAGTCGGCTTTCTGAGCTGATGACTGAATTGAAGAAACTATGGCAAATACCATCGTAAAAACAATGAGTGCAGTTTTTTTCATAATGATTTTAAGTTTTGGTTACTGTTGGATGCTTTCTTTTATTTCTTTTATTTCCTTTATTTCCTTTATTTCCTTTATTATATTCCGCTGAGATCAATATTTTCAAACATCATAGATGGAATTCTTATGGAGCTATTCTCATTGATATCATTACCGACTTCGGCAAGACTGTACCAGAATTGATTCATATTGCCTGTTATGTTCATTTCGTTTACAGGATGAATAATCTTTCCGTCCTGGATAAAGAATCCCTCAATTCCATACGAAAAATCACCGGTGGTCCCATTGCAGTTGCCACCTATAAATCCTGTTATTAAAACACCCTTCTTTAATGATCCGATAATTTCATCCATGCTTCGTGTACCAGTGTTAAAGATCACATTTGAAAAACTGCCAGATGTCAGTTTCATACCCAGCTTTCTCCCATAATAATTGTCAATATAATAGTTCTTAAGAATTCCCTTTTCAATAATAGGACGTCTGACAGCTGACAGGCCTTCATCATCAAATAGTCTTGAACCAGGCCCTGATTGAAGTAATGGATCATCATAGACAGTCAGAAGTTCAGAAGCAATTGGTTTATTTTCCTTTCCGATAAGGAACGATTGTTTCTGATACAGACTCGATCCCTGAAGTGCCCCGTAAATAGGGAAGATAAGGTTCCCTGCGACGCGGTTATCGACTACAACAAAATACTTTCCTGATGTAATCTTCCTGGGATCGATCTTGTTTACGGTTCTCTCAAGAGCTTTCTTCCCGATGCCAGTAGTTTTAAGCCTATCGAGGAACAATGCATTCTCATTCCAATAGTCATTAGGACGGCCGGTAAGGCTCTTCAACGAAACAGTAACAGTCAATGAAACCCTGGTATTGCCTGAATCACCCCTGAAGCCATTGCTGGCTACCATGACAGAGTTGGAGATATTGTCTGAATAATAAGAACTTACAGATATAATACGATCATCTTTCTTATATGCCTCATTCAGAGCCTGGTTGGCAAGGTCAATCTTGGTTTTTGCATCAATGGAATCAAGCTTTGGATCGATTAGATTTAAATCCGCTCCGCCTCCCTTATAATACAATTCAGGATCAGGAAGCACACGGAACTCATCTTCGGCCAGAAACCGGGTTAAATTGATTGCTTCATCAACAAACCGGAAAAGTTCTTCTTTTTTCATTCTGTTGGTTGAATGTGCAGAATATTTCTTATCGACATAAAGATTTATTGAGAGTCCGCTCTGGTTTGATTCTTTCAAACTGTCAATTTTCTGGTCTCTAATCTCGATGTTATTGCTGCGGTTTTCATAAATATTAACCGAAACCTGTTGTGCACCGCTTTTAAGAGCATGTTCAACCACCAGGTCAGCCAGATCATATTTTTCTTTCGTATTCATAACAGATTCTTTTTCAGATTTTTACGCATTTATTCCACCAACAGTTAATTTCTTGATCTTGACAGTGGGTAGTCCCATGGAGTTCGGCGCTCCCTGTCCATCTTTGCCGCATGTCCAGATGCCGTTATTTATTAAAAGATCATCCCCGACCATAACAATATCGGCAAGAGCCTGAGGCCCGTTTCCAATAATGTTAAAATCCTTGATGGGTTTAGTAAGTTTACCGTTTTCAATAAGATATCCGAATTTGACAAAGAAAGTAAAATCACCCTGCCCGATATTTACCTCTCCATTGCTGAAGCTATCGACATAGACACCATTTTTCACGCTTGCAATGATTTCTTCTCTCTTATGAGGTCCGTTTTCCATGTAGGTACATCTCATTCGCGGTATAGGAATATTGCGGAAGTCCTGCCGTCTTCCATTACCTGTGGGATTGACTTTATAATATTTGGCACTTATCCTGTCATGAAGATAACTTGTCAGCGTACCATTATTCACGATTATTGTTTTTTCTGTAGGATTACCTTCATCGTCAATATTCATTGCTCCACGCTTGCCAGGCAAAGTTCCGTCATCAACTATTTTAACAAAATTCTCCGCTACCTTTTTTCCCATTTTATCAGCAAAAATTGAAGTATTTTTTCTGTTAAAATCGGCTTCAAATGCATGACCAATAGCTTCATGAAGAAGTATACCCGATTCACCTGAACCCATAACTACCTCCATTTCACCTGCTTTCGGCTTGGTAGCAGTGAACAGAAGAGATGTTTTTTGGACTACCTCCTTTGAAAGTTCGTCAACAAGTTCATTTGTAAGGAATTCAGAACCCATACGATAAGAACGGCCAACAAAGAAGTTTTCAATCCGACCATTCTCTTCCATAATACAAAGACCATAAAGAAGCACCATGGGCCGATAATCATATGTCAGAAGTCCTTCGGAATTACAGAACAGGATATATGATGTGGAGTCCCCGAGAACAGCATTGACTTTCGTAACACGCTTGTCTAAAGAAAATATATTATCATTCAACCGCTGGATGAACGGAATCTTATCTTTAACCGAAGTTTTTTCCCATGAAGTCTTCACAGGATAGTAACTAGGCGGAAGGTACTCGCTGATATTTATCGGAGAGAATTTTGCAGTACTGTCTGCAATGTTTGCTGCTGTCCTTGCAGCCTTCAGCATAGCTTCAGGTGAGATAATCTCAGAATAGGCATACCCTGTCTGGTCTCCTTTTAAAACTCTTATGCCAACTCCGAAACCTATATTTGAATAAGCACTATTTACCTTGCTATCCTCAAGCGAACTATAATTCTCGAGAGTATGTTCGAAATACAGATCAGCATAATCTGCTCCTTTTTCCATAGCAGCAGAGATTACTTTTTGCAGAAGTTCACGGGTTACTTCAAAATGGCTCAGGTAGCTTTCCGCATTGTCTGAAAGTGCTATCCCTTTACATGAATTAAAGAATGGCGGAATGATCAGTGAACCTGCTGCTGTGATACCGCTGACTTTAATAAATTCACGGCGTTTAAAATTCATAACGGTTAAAATTTAATTTTCATTAAAGGTCGGATAATCATTTCTGATATAAAAAACACTAAGATATAAATAATCAGAAATCAAATAAGTGATTAAAAGACGATTTAAAATAATAAAGGCTGCTGATTAAGTGAAAATTTTTTAATTACATCATTCCCGGGCGCTTGTTTTGCTCAGAAAAGTAGACTATCTTTTTTATCCGTTCAACTCGTGTCTTATCTCTTTTTGCATACTTGAACCATTCAATGTATATTCTTCTTGCTGAAGGAGGAAAATTTACAAAATTCTCAGATGCCCTTTTGTTTGCTTTCAAAGCTGATAACAATTCTTCAGGAATTTCCGGATCGCCTGATGCCCGGTTGTCATATATTAGATGAGGATTTTTAACTGTCTTTTTATAAGCTTCTAATCCGGATTGTGTCATTTTTCTATTCTTAATCAGCCTTTCAACTCTTTCAATATTATATTTCGACCAGCGGCTTCCAGGTCTTCTTGGAGTATAACTTCTGATAAAATAGTCATCATTTATCTTTTTTATTTTTCCATCGATCCAGCCAAAGCAGAGAGCTTCTTCGACAGCTTCCAAATAAGGAATGCATTCCCTTCCGGTATGCTTTTTGTAGTTTATCATCCATAAACCCTCCGAAGAACTGCTGTTCTCCTCAAGCCATTTTCGCCACTCTTCCCGGTTTCTGAAATATATCTCCATTCTAATCAGTTGACTCCCGGTTTTATAAATGAAATTACGTAACCAAAGCCCCTCCAGATGATCTCAATCTGTTTATACAGCATTTCTGCCGGGATGAGATCCAGAGGAGGTACAATTTTGTCTTTCGATCCTGTAAAGTAGTTAAACAGTTTGCCAGCTTTATCGGTTTCATCAGCAATTACGATTTTTGTTCCCGGCTTTGCTACTCTTATCATCTCGTCGATAGCTTTCTTCTGATCAGAAAACAGATTTATTGCACCAAGGTGAAATACAACATCAAATTGTTTATCCCTGAATGGAAGTTCCTCTGCATCTCCCCTGAAAAGCTCAGCTTTAAGGTTCCACTTCTTTAGATTTCCAATACAATGGGTCATCATCTGCTTCTGGATATCGATAGCATATAAAGTCAGGTTTTTTGCCTTTTTGCTTATCCAGAGTAAATTCTCTCCGGCTCCCATTCCCGTCTCCAGGATCCTGTAATTGTCCTTAATCACAAGTTTGCTTAATACCTCTTTACGTGCATTCTTTGCGCCTCCGCAAAACAAAAACATAAAGTTAGTGGCCGGTGTATAGATCTTCGCATAGACCAATCTGATGAATTTTTCGCGATTACTGCTGTGAATCAGCTCTTTATCACCCATAAAATCAAGATAACCTTCCGTAATTCTATAACTTTTACCACAGTTACGGCATGTATATCCGGCAGAATTTTCACCAAAATATTTTAAACTGTCCATCGGATATAAAACATCTTTGCAGGTCGGACAACAGAGGATTTCCATAATGGACATTTTTAAAAGTGCCAGGACTGGTTTTTCTATTTCGTATCCAAGGTATAAAAAGTTTGTTCAGAAAGGACTTTAATTATTTTAGATTTCAGGAGAATTATTTCCGGGAATAATTTTTTGCTATATTTAGATTTTGCAGTATAAAGTTCTTCCCAGGAATCTGATAATACATATGAAAGTCCTCATTACCGGATCTTCCGGTTCATTTGGAGCAGTAATTGCCAAAAGCCTTATTGAAAAAAAGATACATGTTATCGGATTAGATATCAGAGATAATGTAATCGATGACCAGGAAAAGTATTTCACTTTTTACAAATGCAGCATAACCGATAAAGATTGCCTGAGATCCATTTTTATGAAAGAAAAGCCTGACCGTGTAATTCATTTTGCCTGTACGTTTAACAGAGTTCGTGACAGGCAGAAAGAATATGAAATTGATGTCGGAGGATCAAAAAACATCCTTGAAATCTCAAATGAAACTCCTACTGTTAAACAATTTATTTATTCAAGTTCGGCATTGGCCTATGGTGGTAACAGGGATAATCCCGACTGGCTTGATGAAACGCATCCACTGAGACCAGGGAAATTAAGATATGGACTGAACAAGAAGATAATTGAACAAATCTATTCGGAGACACCTGTCAGGGAAGATCTTAATCTAAACATAATTCGTGTCTGCACTGTTGTGGGGCCTGACTTCGCAAAACCGGCAAGCGTCGTTTACATATTGCTTAAATGGTCCTGGCTGCCGGAATTCTATAAAGAAAACAAAGTGCAGTTTTTACACACTGAGGATTTTATTTCTCTGATCGACCTTATCATCCATGATGATAAGATAAAGGGTACATATAATATTGCCACAGATACTTTTTCGGTGGTAAGTGAACTTTTTCCTGATAAAAAGTTTTTTAAGCTGCCAGTGTTTATTATTACCGGAATTCTTTCTGTTTTATATAATCTGAGAATAATGAATCTTCAGCCTTCAGGTATAAACAACAGTATATATCCAATTATCCTTGATCCGGCTAAAATAGTTAAAAGGTATAATTATAAATTTAAGTTCAGTTCCTCTGAGGCTTTCGCAGAAGCTGAAATCAATGAAACGATCGATCTGCGCCAAAACCTGAGACAGGAATAAATTATTTGATCCCGATCGCCACCTGCGACCCTTTTAGTCCTTTAGAATTTGCTTTTAATGTAAATGTTCCGGTCGCTCCTTTTTCAGCTTTTACAATTACAAGGCACATACCATTATATGCTTTTCTGTAAGTAGCCTGGAAAGGATCGTGACTTGTGGCATCTCCATTATCGACTGCAACAATTTTTCCGGGACCTTCAATGCTGAAATTCACAAGGTTACTGCTGCGGGGTACAAGAAGCTTATCCTTATCTTCGATTCTCACAGTAATAAAGGACAGGTCTGAACCATCGGCGCGGACTGCTGAATGATCGGCAGATACAGACAACTGTGAGGCTTTTCCTGTGGTAACCATTTTATCTTCAGCCCATTTGACACCATCTTTATAAGCTACAACTTTCAGTTCGCCTGGCTGATATACCACATCATCCCATTTGAGCCTATACTCGTATTCTCCTTTTTTCTTTTTACCGAGTGATTTTCCGTTAAGGAATAATTCTGCCTCATCGCCGGAAGTATAAACATGCACCGGTGTGATAAGTCCTTTTCTTTCAGGCCAGTTCCAGTGAGGAAGGATATGCGCCATTGGCATATCGGGCTTCCATTTAGACTGGTAAAGATAAAAGCGGTCCTTTTTAAATCCGGCAAGGTCGAGAATCCCGAAATAGCTGCTCCGTGATGGTACTTCGGTCACGTTTTGTTTGTCGAGCAACTCTTTAGCCTGGTCATACCTCCTGGTACCCGGCCTTAAACCTGTCAGATCTCCTCCATAGGGAGTAGGCTCACCTATATAGTCAAAGCCTGTCCATACAAATTCACCGAAAACACCCGGGTATTTATCCTGCATTGCCCATTGCTGGTCAGCAGTTGTCGCCCATGAAGGATATGCAAGGTCGTAGGAAGAAATCTGGAAAATACCTTTCCCCGGAAGATTATTGTTCAGGTCACCCTCCTTAACAGGGAAGAAATACTCACCTCTAGAACTAACCGTTGATGCTGATTCGGACGAATGAAATGGCAGGTTATCATTGTCTTTCAGGGCAAAAAATGCATCATACCTGTAAAGACGGTAGTTTATTCCAAACACATCAACAGTTTTTTGAAAACCATTGGTGCCGGATTCGTCCCAGTTGCAACCTACCGTAACAGGCCTGGTACCATCTTCTGATTTAATAATTGCCCGCAGGCTTGCAGAAAGAGCGGGATTATTCTGGTCATTAACTTCATTTCCAGTGCTCCAGATGATAACTGAAGGGTGATTGCGGTCCCGGCGAACCATTGCCCTGAGGTCTTCTTCATGCCAGGCATAGAAAAGTATATTGTAATCATTTTTTTTCTTGGGAGTTTTCCATGTATCAAATGCTTCATCCTCAACGAGGAAACCCATCCTGTCGCACAGGTCAAGCAGCTCCGGGGCAGGGGGATTATGGCTTGTCCTTATCGCATTGCATCCCATCTCTTTAAGTATTTCGAGCTGGCGTTCTGCAGCCCTGGTATTAAAAGCTGCTCCTAGAGCGCCGAGGTCATGATGATTGCAGACTCCCTGTACCGGGACTTTTTTGCCATTTAATAAGAATCCATCCCGCGGTGTAAAATTCAGGGTTCTGAAACCGAAATTCGTTTCACAAACATCGGAGATTGTCGTTCCCTGTAAAACAGTAACAGCAACTTTGTAAAGCTGAGGGTTATCCAGGTCCCACAAAACAGGATTATTTACAGGTATATCAAGCCTGAACCTATGCTCTCCTGAAGCAGGCAGAGTGGCTTTAGGGCTTATCGATTCAGCAACCGGATCTGCAGTTGCTTTTCCATTTTCGTCAAGCTTATAAACTGTTGCTTTGACAGCGACCGAAACTGGTTGGTCGATATGACTCTCAACTTCAGCTTCGACGCTAAGAATGGCTTTCTCTTTCTTTATCTCGGGTGATGTGCAAAATATTCCGTTATTCGAAATATGAAGATTTGAAGTTTTGACAAGCCAGACATTCCTGTATATTCCCGCACCGGGATACCATCTTGAATCCCAACTTTTTGTATCAAGTCTGACAGCGATCAGGTTTTCTTTACCAAAATTGATATATGGTGTCAGGTCAAGTCTGAAAGAAGTATATCCGTATGGCCACCCACCTACATATTTACCATTCAGCCATACCTCAGAATAAGCCATGGCGCCGTCAAAATCAATGTAAATACGACTGCCATTGTCACTCTCATTAATCGGAAAATGTTTCCTGTACCAACCAATTCCTTTCCATGGTAAAAGTCCGGTATTGTTCTCCAGCGTATCGGAAAAAGGACCTTCAATAGCCCAGTCATGTGGCAGGTCAAGATTTCGCCAGCTGTTATCGTTCACATTAGGAAGCTGAAGTCCTTCAGGTTCCCTGTCTGTTGTCACAGCATCTGTTGAAGCATTGAAATATCTGATAAATTTCCAGTCTTGATTAAATGACTCGCGAGACCTTGTGGAATTTTGGGCCTGAACTGACCAGGTATTCCCGATAGCAGAGGCTGTGATAAAAAGCAGGGTAATAAAAGCTCGTTTCATGATTTAAATTATGAGATTATAATTTTTCCCTAAGATAGGAATTACTGAACTATTTTTTTATGATCCTCCGGGTTAAAACCTCACCTGATTCAAGATATATTCTGACAATATATAATCCCGGTTTGAGCTGTGAAACATTCAGAGTTGTTTCATATTCACCGAGGCTTGAGTTATCAAGAACAGAGTTTCCAAGGATGTTGAGAATTTCTATTCTCTTCATTATTGATTCAGACTGAATCTGAAGGATCTCATCAGCCGGATTCGGGAAGATCCTGAACATTGTTGGGAGGTTTTCATCAGTTGAAGTAGCTTCTCCAACCATATTTTCGTCCAGCCAGTTTAAACGTCTGTTTATCCAGCCCTTGAACTTTATAATCTCACCGCTGTATGTTTCAGGTTGTTCCCCGTATTCCTGTGTCCCAACATTTATTCCAAGTATCGGCCATTTCTGGTAATGACGTACCTGGGCTTCATCCAGAAGGGCAGCAACAGAATCGATAACATGGTGCAGATATGTTTCACCCAGAATTGTCTGACGCAGGGAAAAGTATCTTTTGTATATCTTATTTGCAAAAGCCTCATCCTGCATAAGCCTCACCTCCCATGACGGAGGTATTGGCCAGTCAATACAGTCATTTACCCTGTATGCCCAGCCTGAACCATCAGTCTGGTTAAAATGAATACAATCTTCGGTGATATCTTTCCATGCCCAGTCATAATCCCAGGGTGGTCCGGAATGAATCAACCGGCCATTGCTGTCTTTATCCTTGGAATAAAACCTGCTTTTTTTATAAGCATCCACATTTCTTGATAATTCACCCAAAATAAAGTAATCAACGAATGAATTAACATCCAGATAACCTCTGTAGCCTGTGCTACGATCCTTAAAATCAGAGCTGTAAAGAACATCTTCAAAAGAATCAATATAATCCTGTAAATATGCTTTCTGGATAGAGGTCAATTCATCAGGTTCAGGATCATAGTAAACAAAATGGACATCGCCGTCAGGACGGTTCAGTGGTCCATATTTACTGAGCCAGCTGTCGGTTTCATTATAATAATCATTTGTGAAAATATATCCTCCGGTAAGGTCATCTCCGGAGTTAGCTTCAGGTTTAAGCTTAGCTATGTTGATACGGTTTTTGTCCTGCTTTATCTTTTCCCCAAGGAGGTATATCCCCTGGTATTCACCATTCAGAACTACTTCACAATAGACCGTCCGTGGTGCATAGTATCCCATTTTCCGGAATAATTCAAATGCTAGAAAATTTCTAAGGAAGGTCTTATCGTTATAATTTGCTGTCAGGACCCAGTCATTTTCTTCAGGCATTCCCAGTATCGGAACATTAAGGTTATTCCCTGCATCATCGCGGGTTTCAAATCCGAAAGGCTTCTGGGGGAGAGACGCTGAATAGCGTCCCCTTATCTCAATCCCTACTTTCCCTGAGTATATGTTTCCAGGATCATTTATGCTATTGATCTGACCATTCCCTTTATGAATTATCTTCATATCGGCCGTGATTTTTGGTTCATCAGGAATGGCTGCACCATTGGGTGTAGTGATAACTACGATCGGGAGATTTGAAGTTAGCTGGCCCTGAGCCACAAATCCTGAACCTGTCAGTAAGAGCAGTAATATGATAATTTTCATACTCATCGGGGGGATAAAAATACTAATAAAATTTAGAAGCACAGTAATAGAATAACTGAGCATTTGACAGGCAGGAGTTGAGAAGAGGTGAATGGGGGAGTGGGAGAATGGGAGAATGGGGGAACAGGAGACGTGGAGCACGGGAAATTAATGCCATACGAAGGTTGGGAGATTTGTTTTATCTTTTTACTTTTGTCTTTTATCTTTGAACCATCGGTTATATGAACAGAATAAAACACTCCGTATCGATTTTCGCATTATTCATTCTTTTACTACCTGCCTCAGCACAGTACCTTGCTCCGCAACAGAGTAAATTTACCAGGCAGGATTCCCTGCGGGGTTCAATTACACCGGAGAGGGCCTGGTGGGATCTGACCTATTATCACCTGAATATNGCTGTGAAGCCTTCAGATAGTACAATTTATGGCAGCAATACTGTGACATACAGGGTAATAAAAAGCTCAGGCATAATGCAGATTGACCTTCAGCCACCTCTTGAGATCCTGAAAGCGGAACAAAACGGAAAATCGTTGAGCTATACACGCGAAGGAAATGTCTTCTGGATAAAGATGGAAGAAAATCAGGAGCCCGGGAAAATTTATTCGGTAGTCCTGATGTATGGGGGAAAACCTAAGATATCACGCAGACCACCATGGGAAGGGGGGATCACCTGGAAGAAAGACAAAAATAATCTGCCTTTTATTGCGTCCTCCTGCCAGGGTGATGGTGCAAGCCTCTGGTGGCCCTGTAAAGATCATATGTACGATGAACCTGACAGTATGCTGATAAGCGTAAATGTGCCTTCAAACCTGATGGATGTTTCAAACGGGAGGTTGAGAAGTACAGTAAGACAGAAAGACAATACAACTACCTATAACTGGTTCGTTGCTAATCCAATAAATAATTACGGTGTAAATATAAATATCGCAGATTACGCTCATTTCTCAGATGTGTTCAAGGGTGAGAGAGGTCTGCTCAATTGCGACTATTACGTTTTAAAGGAAAACCTTGATAAAGCAAAGATCCAGTTTAAACAGGCTCCGATGATGCTTGCTGCATTTGAATACTGGTTTGGTCCATACCCATTTTATGAAGATGGTTATAAACTGGTTGAAGCTCCATATCTTGGAATGGAACACCAGAGCTCTATAACCTATGGTAACGGATTCAGGAACGGGTATAATGGAAATGATCTGAGTGCGTCGGGCTGGGGAAATAAATTCGACTTCATAATAGTGCATGAATCAGGACATGAATGGTTTGCAAACAGTATTACCTATGAGGACGCTGCCGATATGTGGATCCACGAAAGCTTTACCAATTACTCAGAAAACCTGTACCTGGAATACTATTATGGCAAGGAAGCCGGCAGGGAATATGTTCTTGGGTGCAGGAGGAATATAAGGAACGACAAGCCTGTAACAGGTGTTTATAATGTTAATGTCAGCGGTTCAGGCGATATGTATTATAAGGGCGGTAATATGCTTCACACCATCCGTCAGATCGTTGATGATGATGAGAAATGGCGAGGAATACTGAGAGGATTAAATAAGGATTTTTATCATCAGGTGGTAAAAGGATCACAAATAGAAGAGTACTTGACCAGTAAAGTTGGGATTAATCTGAAACCTGTTTTTGATCAATACCTGAGAGATATCCGGATCCCTGTTTTTGAATATTATGTTAAGGATAATACACTGACATTCAGATGGAACAATTGTGTCCAGGGATTCAATATGCCTCTCAGGATATATGTTTCAGGTGAAAGAAAAGATATAATACCAACCTCACGGTTCGCCACAATCGATGTTGGAACCGAAAATCCTGTCATAACTGTCGATCCCAATTACTATGTCGGAACTTTAAATATGACGGGAAAGTAATATATTGTTTATTATACGCGATAGGCGATGTATGGTATTTGAAACTCTGCGCTACTCAGAGGTATTTAATCAGCGCGACTCTGCGAGAAAAAGAATCTCTCGCAGATTTACGCAGATTTTACCGCAGATTTACGCAAATAACTGATAGTTATTTCTTAATAAGAACCGGCTTACCGAATCCGATCTTTTCAAGTGGTTTCAGTTGGGTCGCTGCGTCGCCTACAACAACATAATACATCTTGTCAGGGACAATATATTTGTCTGTTATTGCTTTATGTTCTTCAACTGTCATGCCCTTAATAACATTTTCTTCCCTCTTTACATAATCCTCCGGCAGGCTATATTTCGAAATTGTCGAAAGCATCCCGACAAGGGAACCGTTTGTCTCGAAGCGAAGGGCATTTGAAAGAATCATGCAATTCTTAATGAACTGCAGATCATTTTCGGATACCCCGTTCCGGTATTTTTCCATTTCATCTTTGGCAATCTTCACTGATTCAAATGTTGCATCTGATCTTACACTTGTTGATGAAATAAATGGGGCTTTGGTCTTCATTTCCTGGAAATAACTCGAAGCGCCATAGGTAAAACCTTTTTCTTCTC
>WSSedA1B2DRAFT_1000123_pt1 | contig 15310 bp, 10 predicted proteins | sample WetSurSiteA1Bulk_FD_9465 | JGI IMG/M metagenome (IMG submission 9465) | reverse complement strand
AGAACACCGCATTTTTTTTCCTGATCGGCTCCCGTAAAGTTGAATCTTGAAACGTAAGCACGGGCATTTACAAGCCTGTTGCCAACCATTACGTCGTTCTGCCCTCCTGAAATGACCTCATAGACTGTTTTCTGCGGATCGATTGCTGAATGAGCCTGGTCGACATATCCGAGAACCACCGTTTCACCGATCTGAAAATCACCCTTTGTTGCTTTCTCCTGCTGTATTATCATTCTGAAAAGGGTGGTTTTTCCAGCTCCGTTCGGACCAATAACCCCGACAATCCCGTTGGGGGGCAGATTAAATTCAAGGTCTTCAAACAGGAGTTTGTCTCCAAACGATTTAGCCACATGTGACGCCTTTATGACCTTATCACCAAGCCTGGGTCCGTTTGGTATGAAAATTTCCAGCTTTTCTTCCTTTGCCTTTACATCCTGATTGAGAAGGTTCTCATATGCCCCAAGTCTTGCTTTTGATTTGGCATGTCTTGCTTTAGGCGACATCCGCACCCATTCAAGCTCCCTTTCAAGTATTTTTCTTCTTTTCAGATTTCCCTTTTCCTCTATTTCAAGTCTTTTTGCTTTTTGCTCAAGCCATGATGAATAGTTGCCTTTCCAGGGAATCCCTTCACCCCTGTCGAGCTCCAATATCCATCCTGCGACATTATCAAGAAAATATCTGTCGTGCGTTATGCAGATAACCGTTCCATGATACTGCTTAAGTGTTGTCTCAAGCCATTGAACTGATTCCGCGTCAAGATGGTTTGTAGGTTCATCGAGCAGAAGAATATCTGGCTGTTGAAGAAGCAAACGGCACAAGGCCACCCTTCTTCTCTCACCGCCTGACAGAATATTTGCTTTTGAGTTACTGTCGGGGCATCTCAGTGCGTCCATGGCCCTCTGTAGTTTATAATCGATATTCCAGCCATCATGGTAATCGATCTTTTCCTGGAGAACAGCCTGCCTGTCCATCAGCTGCTGCATTTTATCCGGGTTTTCATATACTTCAGAATCACCAAACCGGTTGTTGATGGATTCATATTCCTTTATCAGATCCACTATTTCTTTTACTCCTTCCTCAACTATTTCACGGACACTCCGGCTTTCATCAATCAGAGGATCCTGGGGCAGGTGCCCGACCGAGTAGCCTGGCAGAAAAGTTACTTCTCCCTGATATTCCTTTTCAAGTCCGGCAATTATTTTCAGCAGAGTTGATTTTCCGGAACCGTTAAGGCCAATAATGCCTATTTTCGCCCCGAGGAAAAAAGAGAGGGATATATCCTTAAGTACTTGCCGGTGCGGAGGAAAAGTCTTGCCGACACGGAACATGGAAAAGATGATTTTATTGTCGTCGCTCATAGAAAAGATTTTGCGACAATTTAGAAAAAAAATAAGGACAAGAGTCCTTACAATAGCATTTTGAAAAGAAGAAATTAAAAACTATCACAGAGGGACACAGAGGAGACATAAAGATCCACAGAGAAGAACCTCTGTGTAACTCTGTGAATCTCGGTGGATCTTTGTGTTAGTTTCTTATATTGTTTTTTAAGCAGAAGATTATTGTGTTACCTGGCTTCTGCCGTTGAACAGCTTCATTGTATCATCTTGCAGGAGGACCCAGAGGGAATAGACCCCTTTAAGAGTTCCGATCGGGATATTCAGGCATCCAATAGCTGCAACTACCATAACCAGGTACCTTGCCCAGGATTGAAAAGAAAGAAGTCCTATACCTCCGACAAGTCCCAGTGTTGACAAAAATCCTATCAATAATGGAACGCTTACTGAAAGAAAGCCCAGTACCATGGTGGGGATCTCTTCATTCCCTACCACTCCTTTTGCAAAGTTCAGAGCAAAAAAGGCAGCCAGCGCTCCAATCAGACCAATAAAACCGAAACCAATATGGATGGCTCCGACTACGGTCACATGTTTTTTCATTTTATTTAATTCTTCCATGACAATAATTGTATTACTTAGCAGTATAATTTTTCATTCCAGTTTAATGACTGCCATAAAACTAAATTGTTGCATCAAAATACCTAATATTTTTTTAAAACCAACGTTTTTAAGATAATCCAGGACTGGGGAAAAGAACATTTAAAATTAAGCTATTTCTCAATGAGACGGAAAATACTACTTGGCGTTACTTTTATTTGTATGACAGTGGCATTCAATTCATGTGAATCACTGGGAACATGCAAAGTCTGCAGACAGGTTACTTATGACATTAACGGCGGTATCATTTCTGAAGGCACTGAAGGAGAATACTGCGACGCAGCTCTGATTGCAATTGAAGCAAAGGATGATGTCATTGTTGGCAACACAAGGATATCCTGGGAATGCAGATAAAAGTTACTGGTTGCCTGATGCTTGTTGCTGGTTTGTTTGTTATTAATCGACCGGTACAGCATTCAATATAAAAATCAGCAACCAGCAATCAGTTCCCAGCACCCAGTAACCAGCTCCCTGATCTGATAATTCCAAAAAATTATTAATTTTTACTGCCTAAATGTTTTGATAATTCACTTACCGGCATTAAATTTGTTTATAAGTTGTTAATAATTGTGATTTTTTGTAGAGCAGAGATTAATATCTTGTCGTAATTTTATACAAGTCAAAATCAATTTTATAATGTCTCTGAATTTCAGCAGTTTAGAATTAACAGATAAAACTATTGTCATTGTTGAAGATGATCTTCCTTCAATCAGGTACTATGAAACTCTTCTTCAAAGCTCAGGGGCAGAGGTAATAAAATTTCGCACCGGCAAGGATTTTATTGATTTTTTAAATAATAAGGATGCGAAAGTTGATCTTGTGATTATGGATTTTCTCATCCCACTGATCAACGGAATTGATTGCACAAGAATTTTCAGAAAAACAAGGAAGAATGTTCCTGTTCTTATGATAACAGCATATTCCTCGGAACAGTCAAAATCTGATGCATATATAGCAGGATGCAATGAGTACATCCTGAAGCCGGTTTATCCTGAAAATGTATATTCCCTTCTTGAAAAGTATCTTAAGCAGGAAGTTCACAATTCTGTTTACTACCGTTCCTGATCCGCTTATTCAGCTTGTTTTTGCTGCCTGCCGAGATAATCGGAATAATATGCTTCCAGCTTTTTATTAATCTCATCGGCTATCTCTTTTTTCCCATTTGCTTCGCAGAAACCAGCCGCTTTGGATGCAATCTGAAGTGCGGACTGTATTTCATAGTCTGCCGAACTTATCACATATATGCTTTGTCTAAGATAATAGTTTAGTCTTTCGTAATAATATTCACTGAGTCCCTTTGTCATCTCAACAGCTTTGTCAGCTTTTCCTGCAGCAAAATATGCATCAATAAGATCGGCATAATACGGATCATACGGGAATTTGTCGGTAGGAAGCATTTCAAGACAGCGGTCAAGGACTTCCGCTGCTTTTTCATTTTTACCCTCTGAGGATAGAGCTTTGGCAAGCCTCGCATATGTTAACCTGGCTTTAATTACAATTAAAGTCCTGATATGATTATAATCCAGGTTCACATCAGGATCATTTGCCCCGCGCCAGACAAATTTGTTCATGACATTGTCATAGAGGATGTCTGCATCTATTCTGCCATAATCAACCCAGCTTTTATTTTCTGATTTAATGGGAACAAGCCTGAAAGCAAGCCCCTCAAGCTGAAAGTACTCTTCAAGTCCGAGTGCATCATTATGATATCCGGTGACAAAATAAACCGGCCGTTCCCAGTTATTGTGGGCAAGGATATCAAGGACAATAAGCTGGCTTTTAAGTATTGAGCTACCTTTTAGTTTGATGTCAATATAGGGCACAATTTTCCCGGCATCTTCCGGTCTGACTGTTCCTGATGCGATAACCCTCGCTGAATCGACAGGTATTCTGATTGTTCTGGAAGGTATAACATCCAGCAATTCTGTTGGTGAAAGCTGGACTTTTGTAGCCTTATTATCACTGTTCACAAAATCAATGATGGTTGATATGTTGACCGGATCCTTTGTCTTTTCCACTATGAAGACCTGGTTATTGATCCCGTCATAATATTTTTTTGCGGGGAGGGAAACTGGAAGCGGATCTGATTCATAGGTTTTTCTTTTCATCTGATTTACATACCAGTCAGTATTCAGAAGCATGAGATTACATACACGGACGTCTGTTCTCATTCCCTCAACTTCCTGGGCGTACCAAAGGGGGAATGTATCATTATCACCGTTCGTAAAAAGAATAGCGTCCTTTGCACATGAATTCAGATAATTAAATGCAACATCCCGTCCAAGGTAACGACCCGATCTGTCATGATCGTCCCAGTTTTCATATCCCATTATTACGGGTACCGCAAACAAGCATANTACACCTGCAACAGGTGCTGCAATTTTCTCTCCGGTCAGCTTCGAGATTATTTCAAAAATTGCCAGTACTCCAAGTCCAATCCATACTGCAAAAAAGTAAAATGACCCTGCATAAGCATAGTCCCTTTCCCTTGGTTGATTAGGATACTGGTTCAGGTAAAAAACTATTGCCACTCCTGTCATAAGAAACAGCAGCAATATTGCCCACCAATTCTTATAGTCGCGGTTCAGCTGGTAAAATAACCCTATTATACCAAGCAAAAAAGGTAAAAGATAGTAAACATTCCTTGATGTGTCATTTTTCATACCCTGGGGCAGGTCAGAAGTTCCGACTCTATGATCATCGAGGAAACTTAATCCTGTTATCCAGTTGCCATTTACTGCACCACCGGTTCCCTGGGTATCATTCTGCTTACCTGCAAAATTCCACATGAAATACCTGAAATACATATATCCGAACTGGTATGTGAACATAAACCTCAGGTTTTCACTGAATTTTGGCTTTCTTATTATCTCCTTTTCACCCGACTGGTTGGTGATGCTGATAGGGATTCCTTTGACTTTGCCCCATTCTTTGTAAACAGGTTCATGTTCGCTCTGGTCGCTCCACATTCGTGGGAAAAGTGTGATGAATCTCGGGTCATAATCACGCTCAAGGTTGTGAGCACTTATAATATATTTTCCGTTTTCAAGCACATATTTAGGTTTCCCCTGAGGGTAATCGGTTATAGGGGCATTATAATAGGGTCCCCGGAAGAGTGGCCGTTCACCATACTGCTCCCTGTTCAGGAAATAGAGGAGACTGAAAGGGTTTTCAGGTTGATTTTCATTCAATGGAGTATTTGCAATAGCCCTTATAACAATGATAGCGTTTGATGAATACCCGATCATTATTACCATTACTGCAGTCAGTAATGTATTTAAAACTACACGGTTCTTTCCGGCAAGATACCAGATATACCCTGTAATTGCTACCAAAACCAACAGGTTAAGTAATACTGACCCGGAGATTATCCATACTCCTGTAAGCAGCAGGGCACCTGAAGCAAAAACAGTATTCTTAACGCTGTCTGAATTTGAAATTGTTGATCTTACAGCAAGAACGAAAAAACCGATTAAAAGAATGAAATGGAATACCATCCCGCTGTTTGGCGGCAATCCGAACCGGTTTACAAAAAGAAGATCAAGCCTTGAGGAGATTGTCACCACTCCGGGCATTATTCCCCACATAAGCAATGAAAGCAGAAGAACAGATATCCCCAATGAGATCATAAAACCTTTCCACGTAAACTCATATTTCCTGAAATAATATACCAGCACAATTGCAGGAAGTGTGAGAAGGTTAAGAAGATGTACCCCTATCGACAGCCCCATCAGGAAGGCAATCAGGATGATCCACCTGTTAGCATATTTTTCATCAGCCACGTCCTCCCATTTTAATATAGCCCAGAAAACGACTGCTGTGAAGAACGATGATGAGGCATAGACTTCACCCTCGACAGCCGAAAACCAGAAGGAGTCAGAGAAAGTAAATGCCAGGGCACCGACAATACCTGCAGCCATAACTGTCGTTATTCCTGAAATGCTAAAATTTTCTTCATTTCTTATAATGATCTTTCTTGCAAGATGAGTGATAGTCCAGAAGAGGAATAGAATCGTAAATGCGCTGGCCAGTGCCGACATGGAGTTTACCATAGCGGCAACATTTGAAGTATTTCCTCCTGCAAACAGAGTAAAGAAACGTGCCATAACCATAAATACCGGGTTTCCGGGAGGGTGTCCGACTTCCAGTTTAAATGCGGATGCAATATATTCGCCGCAGTCCCACAAACTTGCTGTCGGTTCAATTGTCATAAGATAGGTGAATGCAGCAATGGCAAAAATTACCCATCCTGTTATATTATTTATCAGCCTGTATTTCTTCATCAGCTTAGCCTTGTTTTATATGCAAGTAACTTCTTATGATTGACCGGTGAAATTAGTAAAATTTTCAGATTCCGTCTCAGGGTTGAGGGACTCACTTATTTTGTTATTTTTGATTAAACGATTTTTCATGAAATACCCTTCGTTTTTATTTTGCAGCTTTTTCTTTTTTTTGTTCATGGTCTCTTCTGCCCAGTATTATAATACCGGGCAGGACCCGGGTTCATTGAAATGGATGCAGATTAAAACCGGAAGATTTAATGTCATTTATCCGGAATCGTACGGGAATGCAGGAATAGATTTTGCACGATCACTTGATGACGCTTATTCAAAGCTTACAAAACTTTACCCTGAAAGCAAATTCAGGATTCCGGTCATAATCCATAATTATGCCACAGAGTCGAATGGATATGTTGCCTGGGCACCAAGCAGAATGGAAGTTTATCCAACACCAGAGCAGAATTCAATACCTCTCGATCCAAATACACAGCTGGCTATTCATGAACTGACTCATGTACTCCAGATGGAATCGCTTAATAAAGGTTTCACAAAAGCTCTCTCATATCTTGGAGGCCAGCAGATCTCCGGAGTAGTGTCAATCCTTCTGCCACTGTGGTTCCTTGAAGGTGAGGCTGTTTTTACCGAATCGATCTTTACTGAATCAGGCCGGGGAAGAAGCGCCTCCTTTCAAAAACAGCTCAAAGCATTAATGCTTGAAAATGGAAGTGTTTATAAATATGATAAAATAGTAAACGGGTCATTCAGGGATTATGTTCCGAATCACTATCAGTCGGGCTATCAGATGATGGCATGGTCATATTCCAAGTATGATCCGCGGCTCTGGAGAAAGGCTCTTGATTTAACAGCCAAAGCTCCTTTTACAATCAATCCTGTGAATCTGAGTTTGAACAAAACAGCTTCACTTACCAAAAAGAAGCTCTTCAGGGAGTCATTTGATACGCTTAAAACACTCTGGACATCGGATGATCTCAAATCAGGAAGTGAAACTTATGAAGCTTTAAATCCGCCGAAAGGAAAGGAATATATAAACTATTATTCCCCGGTCCTTGCCGGAAGTGACAGTATCATTGCTGTTAAAACATCACTGTCTGAACCACCTTCTTTTGTGCTTATCAGACCATCAGAAAAAGCTGAAGAAAGGATCCAAATTCCAGGTTATAGTTACCCATGGTTTATTTCGTACGGAAAGGGCAGGATAGCATGGGCCGAAATACATACGGATCCAAGATGGGAGAACAGAACCTGGTCGGTTATAAAGATCATGGATCTGAAAAGCAAAACCACTCGCAAGCTGACCTCCAGAACAAGGTATATGTCGGTATGTTTATCACCTGACGGGAATTATATTGCAGCAACAGAGAATACTATTGACAACAAAAATAATCTGGTAATTCTGGATGCCTGGAATGGATTTACACTACATTCTGTTCCTGCCCCGGGTAATGCTTCACTACAGAGACCTCAATGGGATGAAACCGGTAAGATGCTTTCTGTTATTTCACTGAATAAACAGGGAGAGGGGATAATGACCTACAATCTAAAGGATAAAATATGGAACATGGTTATTGAGTCGGGGTTTGACGATATCCAGTCATCATACTTTAGAAATGACTCTTTGTTCTTTGTGAGTTCGCATTCCGGAACAGATAACATCTATTTATGCAGACCCGATAAGTCGGTGGTACCTCTTACAAAATCCAGATTCGGAGCCAGCGATCTGAACCTGAATGGCTATTTATTATTGTTTTCAGATTATTCTTCTTCAGGTAACAACATATGTTATACTACGTTACCTACCAGTTCAGTTAATGAAGAATTAACAAGAAGTGAGGCATCGTATCTGATTAACCGGCTTAAGCCTGATCCCAATATTTCAAAAGGGGTATCTGATAAAGTATATAAGCCGGTCCCTTACAGCAAATTGAAGAGCCTTTTCAGATTTCACAGCTGGATGCCTTTTTATGCAGATATTGAAGAAGTACAGAGCGATCCGGCATCGATCAAACCCGGCTTTACCCTGATGTCACAGAACAACCTTAGCACCCTGATCTCAACTTTTGGCTACGAATACTCTGATAACAGGCATAAACTTCATACCAGTATTAAATGGCTTGGGTGGTATCTTGTCTATGAAACCCGCTTGGATTTTGGTAATTATCCTTATGTGGAGAAATTCACCGAGTCTGTAGATGACCCTGCTGACATTACCAATGGATTAGAATGGACAAATACGTTGTCACTGCCATTGACATTTCAGGGAGGCAGGTTCACGAAATACCTGAATTTATCGGCTTCCTCAACTTTCAGGAATGACTATATATACATGAAAGAGGAAGGTGCCTATGATAAGGGACAAAACCAGCTAACGGGCAGGATTTATTTTTCAAATTACCAGAGGTCAGTCATTCGTGACATTTATCCTAAATGGGCTCAGACGCTTGATGTAAGCTATTCTTTCCATCCGGCAGACAAGGATATTTACGGTGATATTTTTACTGTGAAAACTGCCTTTTACCTGCCGGGCTTCTTAAAGAACAATGGTTTCAAATTACGGCTGGAAGGAGAAAAACAAAATCCTGAAAAATTCATACTTGGAAACAGAACATCCTTCTCACGAAGCTATGATAATGTAATATCAAAAGAGATACAGTTCGGATCGGTAGATTATTATATGCCTCTGCTTTATCCTGATTTTAATATATCAAGCCTTTTGTACCTGACAAGGATCCGTTCGCAGTTCTTTTATGACTATACACGCGGGACAGGCAATTATGTATTCGCCTCTGATGAACATGGTGCTCCACCAGATTACCATGATTACACTGAAACTTTCAGATCTTTCGGCGTAGAGTTAATGTCGGATTTTTACATTTTCCGCCTCCCATTTATGGTTTCAGCAGGAGTTCAAGCATCGTGGCGTTACTTCGGTGAGTATCCCTACCTTAAATTGCTTTTTAACATAGATCTTTTTGGTATGACCATCGGCAGGCAAAAGATCTGATAAAAACAGGAATTAAATAGCTCTTGCCATGTTCCTGATCAGGTCCCATGCTTTTTTGACATGCTCCATTTTAACATTAGTCTGCCCGGTGACCATACGAAGGGTATAAATGCCGTTTATGACTGTATGGGAAAGGTAGATCTTTCCGGTATCATTAAGCCTGTGGTTGAGCTCCTCGTTAGTTTTATTTAATTCCTCCTCATTCAATCGGGCCGGCCTGAAGCGAAAACACACGACATTTATTATTACCGGTGCAAGTATCTCAAAATCATCTTCTTGTGAAATCATTTCTGAAAGCTGCGCCGCCAGCTTTATATGATATCGTATTTTTTCCCTGAGCCCTTCAACACCGTACATCCTGATAACGCTCCATAGCTTCAGTGCCCTGAACCTTCGGCCAAGTGGAACCCCCCAGTCCCGGTAATCGTTCACTTTGCCACGAGTCCTTGTTTTAAGGTATTCAGGTAGAATTTCAAAGGTCTTTATAAGGTGTTCCGGATTTTTCACAAAATAGGCAGAACAATCAAAATTGGTGAACATCCATTTATGCGGATTAAATACCAGAGAGTCGATATATTCCCTTCCGTCGAGCATCCACTGGAATTCGGGCAGAATAAGGGCTGTCCCACCCATTGCGGCATCGATATGGAGCCATATATCATTTTTGGCACAGATTTCACCTATTGCCCTCAGGGGATCAATAGCAGTGGTTCCTGTTGTGCCTATAGTGGCGATAACACAGCATGGATGGTACCCCTTTCTTTTATCTGATTCAACAGCCTCCCGGAGCTTTGATGCATCCATCGAGAAGTCTTTCTTCACGGATACCTTAACAAGGTTTTTTCTGCCTATTCCACATATCTTTACAGCTTTGTCAACAGAAGAATGTGTCTGTTCCGAACAATAGACCCTTAAAGTACCTTCATTGCCAGCACCTTCTTCATTAATACGGAACCCTGTTGCTTTTTCTCTGGCAGAAATGATTGCCGCGAGATTTGATGTAGAAGCTGTATCCTGAATGACTCCTTCAAAATCTGAGGGAAGGCCAATAAGATCCCTGAGCCATATCATCATCTTTTCTTCAAGCTCCGTTGCTGCAGGAGATGTCTCCCAGATCATGCACTGGGCACTTAAAGTCGAAATTATCATTTCGGCCAGAATAGAAGGCGGACTGGTATTGGCAGGAAAGTAAGCAAAGAAATTTGGACTCTGCCAGTGTGTAATACCAGGCATAATTATCTCTTCGAAATCCTTCATCAGGGTATCGAACGATTCAGGTTTTAAGGGTGGATTATCAGGAAGATGACTGATTATTTCTCCTGGTTTTACAAGCGATTTAACCGGATATTTTTCTACGTTTTCCATGTAACCAGCCATCCAGTCGACCAGTTCATGGGCATATTTCCGGAATTCCTCGGTAGTCATCGGAAAATACCTTATTTAACCGATTCGGCCAGAAGGATGACCTTGTTGGCCCTGACTTCAATTACTCCGCCATTTATATTAAATATTTTCTCAATATTAGCCTGGTCTATTATATATACAGAGCCGGCTTCGAGGGTGGAAATAATCGGAGCATGGTCTTTCAGAACCTGAAAAGAGCCTTTTTTGCCCGGAACTCTTACAGATTTTATTTCCCCTTCATAAACTTTTTTATCGGGGGTTATGATTTCTATCTTCATACCTAATTCATTGACTCAGGTTGCTAGTTGCTAGTTGTTAGTTGCTGGTCGTTTGTTGTTTGTTCCTCTTTAACTAGTAACCAGTAACCAGCAACCAGTTTATTATTTCGACTGGGCAAGAATTTTTTCTCCCTTTTCTATGGCATCTTCAATTGTACCGACAAGCATAAACGCCGATTCAGGATACTGGTCAACACTTCCCTCGAGTATCATATTAAATCCTTTTATTGTATCCTCGATTGAAACCAGTGCTCCTTTTATACCTGTGAACTGCTCAGCAACATGGAACGGCTGGGAAAGGAATCTCTGCGCCCTTCTTGCCCTGTGCACAACAAGCTTATCTTCTTCCGAAAGTTCATCCATACCCAGAATGGCAATAATATCCTGAAGTTCGTTATATCTCTGAAGCAATTCCTTGACTTTCTGAGCACAATTGTAATGAGCCGCTCCAACTATGTTGGCATCAAGTATCCTTGATGTTGAATCGAGAGGATCGACAGCAGGATAGATTCCAAGCTCAGAGATCTTACGGCTTAGCACCGTGGTAGCATCGAGGTGAGCAAAGGTTGTGGCAGGGGCCGGGTCGGTAAGGTCGTCAGCCGGAACATATACAGCCTGCACAGATGTGATTGATCCGTGACGGGTCGATGTAATCCTTTCCTGCATTACTCCCATCTCGGTAGCCAGAGTTGGCTGATAACCAACCGCTGATGGCATACGTCCGAGAAGAGCAGAAACTTCAGATCCTGCCTGGGTAAACCGGAAAATGTTATCCATAAAAAACAGGATATTCCTTCCTCCGCTTTTACCGTCGCCATCCCTGAAATGTTCGGCAACAGAAAGACCTGATAATGCTACTCTTGCTCTTGCTCCCGGAGGTTCATTCATCTGCCCGAAAACAAGGGCAAGTTTTGATTCCTTTAAAGCTGCCATATCAACTTTAGAAAGATCCCATCCTCCCGATTTCATATTCTCAAGAAAATCCTTTCCATAGGTAATAACACCGGCTTCAAGCATATCTCTCAGAAGATCGTTTCCCTCCCTTGTTCTTTCCCCGACTCCGGCAAAAACCGATAATCCTGAATATGCCTTGGCAATATTATTGATAAGCTCAAGGATAACAACAGTCTTACCTACACCGGCNCCACCAAATAGTCCGATTTTTCCGCCTTTTGAATATGGTTCAATAAGGTCAATTACCTTTATNCCTGTAAATAGAATCTCTTTCTCAGTTGAAAGGTCTTCATATTTGGGTGGCTTACGGTGAATCGGGTAACCTCCTTTCTTATCCAGACTTCCAATTCCATCTATTGCCTCTCCGGTCACATTCATAAGACGTCCCTTTATCTGTTCACCAATGGGCATGGTAATAGGTAACCCGGTATCAACAACGTCCATACCCCTGCGTAATCCGTCGGTCGAATCCATCGCAATTGTCCTGACAGTGTTTTCGCCGATATGCTGCTGGCACTCCACAACAAGAGTTGATCCATCTTTTCTCTTAATTTCAAGAGCATCGTAGATATCAGGCATTTCAGAACCTTGTCTTTGAAATGTCACGTCAACCACCGGTCCGATAATCTGGCTTATTTTCCCTGTATTTTTTGCCATAAATCCGATATGTTTATAGAGATTTAAAATATTTATTATTTGCTTTTTTAATCAGTCTTTTTACATTCAATTTTTACTGCTACCGGTCACGTCCGACGAGTGATCCTGTAATAAGCATCAGCTCTTCCTTCCGTTCCTGAGGTACTTGTGCCTTTTCCAGAAAGCTTAATGCGGTTTTTAGATAATCGCTGGCCAGGGTTTCAGAAATATACTTAAGATGCAGCTGATCAAATATTTCCGTTGCCATCTTTATTCTGGTTTCGGTGTCATATGTCTCAGATGAATATATTTCCTGAAGCTTTTTTCTTTGATCCTGAGAAGCTATTTCCATTGCTTTAACATAGAGAAATGTTTTCTTGCCTGCAACTATATCACCTCCCGAGATTTTACCAAACACTTTCATATCACCATAAGTGTCAAGTAAATCATCCTGAATCTGAAATGCAAGTCCCAGGTTTTTGCCATATTCATAAAGAATCTCAGCTTCTTTTTCATCGGCACCCCCGAACAAAGCCCCAATTTTTGCGGATGCGGCAATCAGTGCAGCAGTTTTAAGCTCAATCATCCGCAGATATTCATCAAGGGAGACTATTGTAGCTTTCTCAAAATCCATATCGAACTGCTGACCGACACATACATCAATTGCGGCTTTATTGAAAATGCGGAATACTTTCTGTAACAGGTGAGGAGGAGACTGCAGGAAACATTCATTTGTAATAAATGCCATTACATCACCTGAAAGAATTGCCTGGTTAACGTGCCATTTGCTATGCAGCGTCGNAAATCCCCGCCTGACGGTTGCTTTGTCCATGATGTCGTCGTGAACAAGAGTAAAATTATGAAAGATCTCCAGTCCGGTTACCGGTATAACAGCATCGTCTATTTTATCGCTGAAAAGATTACAAGCCATCAGGGCAAGGACGGGACGTAATCTTTTACCTCCCATCGAAAGAACATACTTCACCGGGTCAATAAGCCTTTCTGACTCCATGTTGTATGAAAGGTTGACCAGAGAAGTATTAACTATCTTTTTTAGTGCCGACTGATTGTACATGTTTCTTTCTGCAATGAATATTTCTGCTCTTATCCTCTCAATGCTTCCGCTCCGCTTACAACTTCAAGTATCTGGTTGGTAATGGCAGCCTGTCGTGCTTTGTTATACTGCAATGTCAGCTCACGGATCAATGTAGTAGCATTATCCGTAGCTTTATGCATCGCTGTCATCCTGGCACCGTTTTCTGATACAAAGGAGTCAAGCACTGCCCTATAAAACTGTATCTTAAGCCATTTGGGAATTAGCTCTTTAACTATTGACTCCATATCGGGCTCATAGATATAGTCTGCAGGTATGGAGGTTTTTCCTTTTTCCGGTGCTGCTGAAACCGGAAGAAAAACTTCATTTGTCAGCTGCTGAACGGCAGCATTCTTAAACCGGTTATAAATGAGCTCAATCTTATCGTACTCCCCGGCCACAAAGCTTTTCATCACCTTTTCGGCTACGGCTGAGACTTTTTCAAATGTCACATCATTGAGAAGATCATTAAACTCACCAGCTAACCCAAGTTTTTGTTTCCTGATATAATCAAAGCCTTTTTTGCCTATTGCAAGAAACTTTACATTCCCCTTCTTATATAGCTCTAAATAGTTGTCAGCGATAACTCTCTTTGCCTCCCTGATCACATTTGAGTTAAAAGCTCCGCAAAGACCCCTGTTTGATGTTATTGCAACGATCAGGATCTTTTCTGGAGCTGAGGTCCTGCCATAGATATTTTCAACTTCCGAATCTGCAAGGCTTAAAGAAAGGTTATCAAGTATCTCCTGAAGCTTATTTGCAAAAGGCCTCAATCTTACGATTTTATCCTGTGCTTTCCTCAGTTTGGCCGCAGACACCATCTTCATTGCAGAGGTGATCTGCCGGGTCGACTTTACGGAAGTGATCCTTATTCTAATAGCTTTTAAGTTCGCCATATAAGAGTCTTTATTTCAATTTTCAGTACTTACTATGGCTTATATTTTTTCACAAGTTCAAGAGCTGCTTTCTCAAGGACATTCGTAATGTCATTATTCAGAGTTCCTTGACTCAGCAGATCCAGGATATCCCGGTGTTTCAGGTCGAGATACTCAAGATATTCATTTTCAAATTCCCTGACTTTGTTTATTGGAACATCTTTAAGTAATCCCATAGTACCGCAATAAATTATTGCGATCTGTTTTTCGACCGGAACCGGGGCATACTGAGCCTGTTTCAGGATCTCCACGTTCCGGGCACCTTTATTTAGAATAGCAACAGTTGAAGCATCAAGATCAGAGCCGAATTTGGAGAAAGCCTCAAGTTCCCGGTATTGAGCCTGGTCGACTTTTAGTGTTCCGGCAATTTTCTTCATTGCTTTTACCTGGGCATTACCTCCAACTCTCGAAACTGAGATACCAACGTTAATGGCAGGGCGAACGCCTGAATTGAACAGACTTGACTCCAGAAATATCTGACCGTCGGTGATTGAGATTACATTCGTCGGAATATATGCCGAGACGTCACCTGCCTGGGTTTCGATGATTGGCAGGGCAGTAAGTGATCCTCCACCTTTTACCAAATGGCGGATTGATTCCGGCAAATCGTTCATCTGCCTTGCCACCTCATCAGATTCAATTATCTTGGCAGCTCTTTCAAGAAGCCTTGAGTGAAGGTAGAAAACGTCTCCCGGATATGCTTCACGGCCTGGCGGA
>WSSedA1B2DRAFT_1000120_pt1 | contig 15342 bp, 12 predicted proteins | sample WetSurSiteA1Bulk_FD_9465 | JGI IMG/M metagenome (IMG submission 9465) | reverse complement strand
AGGCTGTCTTAAAAGTTTATTCCTTTAATTACAATCCTTTATGCGACTTAGTGTAGCTCTTCGTGATCCTTTGTGGTACAATAATTTAGTATTAACCACAAAGTACCTCAAAGGTTACTCAAAGGGTCACTAAGGGCTTCTGAGACAACCTCGGGTGGCAAACCAGGGATTTAGAAGTACTAAATGGAGTTATCTGTCAGAAAATTGGCCAAAACAGTAAAATAAATTAAACTCATCAATAGTTTCCATCTTTGATAAGGCATTATTACTTTTGTTACTTATGATATTGGATTATTATGAAGCTTTTTGTCATTGAGGGAGTCGATGGATCAGGGAAATCCACCCAGCTGAAACTTCTAAGTGAATATCTTCTTAAAAAAGGTCATAAATGTGAATTCCTTCACTTTCCCAGGACTGACGCACCCTATTTCGGAGAACTAATAGCAAGGTTCCTTAGGGGAGAATTCGGTTCACTCAACGATGTTGATCCTTATCTTGTGGCAATGCTGTATGCCGGCGACCGGAAAGATGCGTCTGACAAAATAAAGGAATGGCTCGAGAAAAAGAATATTGTTCTTCTCGACAGGTACACCTATTCAAATATTGCATATCAGTGTGCAAAACTCGACGATCAAATATCACAGGAAAAACTAATGAAGTGGATTCTTTCACTTGAATTTGACCATTTTGCAATACCTAAACCCGATTTGAATATTTTTCTCGACGTCCCATTCTCATTCACTGAAAAGAAGCTTCTGTCAAACAGATCAGGCAATGACAGGAGTTACCTTAACGGTACAAAGGATATTCATGAAGAGAACCTGAATTTCCAGAAAAAAGTAAGGGACATTTATCTTAAAGTAGCAAGGTCCGATAACCGCCTGGTGGTTGTGGATTGCCGCGACGGGAACGGTCTGATGCAGGCGCCGCGTGTGATCTCTTCAATTATTCTAAAAATAATAATCGAACGAGGACTTATCTGACATGAAGATATTAAGATTTATCAGCAGAATAATTGTTGGTCTTGTTTTCATGTTCTCCGGAACTGTTAAAGCTGTTGATCCCCTTGGTTCCGCATATAAATTCAGCGATTATTTCAGGGCTTTTCATCTGGAATTTCTTCAGCCCTTCGCCCTGTTCCTGGCTATAGTTTTGTTTACTGCTGAATTTATTTCCGGATTCTCGGTCCTGAGCGGATATCGTCAAAAGACCGGAATATGGGGGGTTATGATACTGATGTGCATCTTTACACCTCTTACATTAATTCTTGCCGTTACAAATCCTGTTTCAGATTGCGGCTGTTTTGGCGACGCTATACACCTCACAAACTGGCAGACTTTCTGGAAAAACATAATCCTGCTGTTTTTTGTACTGGTCCTTTTTACGGGCAGAAACAGGGCAATTCATCAGGGAATCCCATTAAAAGAATGGATTACAATCTCAATGGTAGTCATCCTATTTGTGATTTTCTCACTATTGAACCTCAGGTATTTACAGTTGTTCGATTTCCTGCCTTACAAAACCGGCATTAGCATCCCGGAGAAAATGATAATTCCGGAAGGTAAACCTCCTGACGAATATCTGACAACATTTATTTATGAGAAAGAAGGGGTGCAAAAAGAATTCACAATTGAAAACTACCCTGCAGATGATTCTACCTGGAAATTTATAGATCAGAAGTCAATTCTGATAAAAAAAGGGTACCAGCCTCAGATACACGATTTCAGTATAACAACAACTAATGGTGAGAAGATAACTGATTCAATACTGACAAATCCTGGCTATACACTGCTAATGATATCGACGAAACTTGGAAATGCCACTGAGGCTCATCTCAAAAAAGGATTCGAACTGGGAGCCAGATGCCTTGCCGAAGGAATTAGTTTTTATGTGGTCACTGCATCGGGTTCTGATGAAGTAAGGGCTTACAATAATGGATTGACAATATGCACTGCTGACGAGACCACCCTGAAGACAATCGTCAGGGCAAATCCTGGCTATCTGTTATTGAGGAATGGCACCATTGAAGGGAAATGGTCATGGGCAACTATTCCTCCCAATGAACAGTTCTCCGGAGACATGTCAGTAAGTCAGGTAGAGAAGATGAATAACAAAAGTATTGTTCTGGTCGTTTACTCAGTAATATTATCAGTAATACTGCTTGCATTGTTGATAAGTACAATTCTGGGGGCAGCTAAACGTGAAACTGAAAACAGATATTTGTAAGTTTATTTGCTGATAAAAACTCTATTGATAGTAAATCTTTAAAAAGTAGAATATTATGAGAAAAAAAATTGTAGCCGGAAACTGGAAAATGAACATGGATCTGGCTGAGGGTCTGAAATTTGCAGAAGCCATTGACACATACTTTAATTCGAAACCATCAAAAGCTGAAGTCATCCTCTGCACGCCATTTATTCACCTTCCAGGTGTTGCAGTAATAACAGGTAAAGGTAAAGTTTGTCTCGGGGCGCAGAATTGTGCCTCAGAACCGTCAGGCGCATTTACCGGAGAAGTATCGGCTCAGATGATCAAAAGCACTGGTGCACAGTATGTCATAATCGGGCATTCGGAAAGGAGAACCTATTATCATGAAGACGACAAAGTTCTGAGCAAAAAGACCTCTCTTGCAATTGGAACTGGCCTTAAGGTAATCTTCTGCTGTGGAGAAGTTCTAAAAGAAAGAGAATCCGGGAAACACTTTGAAGTAGTAAAAAAACAACTGGAAGAAGGATTATTTATGCTTTCAGCAGCAGACCTCAAGAAGGTCGTAATTGCGTACGAACCTGTCTGGGCAATTGGAACAGGGCTCACAGCCTCTCCCGATCAGGCTCAGGAAATGCATAAATATATACGTGACCTTGTAAAAAGGAAATTTGGCACTGATATTGCGGCAGATATCACAATCCTGTATGGTGGAAGCTGCAAGCCATCCAATGCGGCAGAGATATTTTCGAAACCTGATGTCGATGGCGGACTTATAGGCGGGGCTTCATTAAAGAAAGAGGATTTCTGCGCCATCGTGGAGGCAATTTGAACAAATAATCCTAATGAACAGGAAGTTCATCATTTTGATTTCAATTCTGCTTGTGCTTTCTGCCGGTATAGTTTTCCCCCAGGCAAAACCTGTTTTCAGTGGTGATCCGGCAAAATTCAAAGATGAGCTTCTTGTTTATATGGGTTCTGATCTTTCTGAAAAGAACAGTGTTGTCCTGAGCTCGTTCATCTCAAAGTGGGACAGCGCCGCCTTCAGTAAAGAAAACATGACCAGAATCCTTGATCTTTCAAGTCAGCTTACCGGAAGAAAAATGAGGGCTGTACCTCAGTTCAGCCAGTTTCTTGAGACTCTCAACGATTTCTGTGAAAATAAAAGGGATGATGCTTTCCTGAGCTACTGGCTGACGGGATTAAGCGAGATGCTGTTTAATCCCAGGTACCGGAATGAAAGTATTGTAAAATACGTTGAGAATACCAGCCTGCTGATCAAGGAAAATTTACTGATCAATACAGGTTCCGTAAAATGGAAAGTAAAAAATGCTGAACTCAAGTTTGTCCATGATACTGTATTTCAGATCGTACTCAAAAATATGACCCTCACATGCTACTCCCAGAGAGACAGTACTGAGATTTATAATGCTTCAGGGATATTCTACCCTGATTATCAGCAATTCAGAGGGACAAAAGGGACAGTAACCTGGGAAAAGGCGGGCTATGCAAGATCAGATGTTTTTGCTGAAATGTCCAAATATACAATCGATATTACCAGAAATACATTTACATGCGATTCTGCCCTGCTGATGCATAAAACTTATTTTAAGAAACCAGTTTATGGTGTTCTAACCGATCAGGCAGCAACAATTTCAAGCAAAGAGAAAGCAACATATCCCCGGTTCGAAACCTATACAAAGCAGTTTGAAATAAAGAATATGTACAAGGGTGTGGATTATGAAGGTGGCCTTGCATTTGAAGGGGCAAATGTCAAAGGGAAAGGAGAAAAGTACTATCCTGCAAAAATCAAACTATTCAGGAACGACACTCTTTTTATCAAAATTGCCTCGACAGATTTTCTGTTTTCGGCAATTGGCCTGAACAGCCAGGAGACATCTGCTACCCTGTACCTGGGGAAAGATTCTATTTTTCATTCAAACCTGGGATTTTCCTTCAGTGCCAAAAGCAGACAGGTAAACCTGTTCAGGACAAGCAACCCGGTTTCTCCGAGTCCTTATTATAATACATTTCATAATATTGATATGTATTTTGAAAACCTTACCTGGGATATGACGAGTTCGAAGGTGATTATTTCAAGGGCTAAAGGAGCAGCGATGGGTCAGGCATTATTTGAATCATCCAGTTTCTTTAATGCAGAGGATTTCTTAAAGCTCATGAGTCTTGATGATTATCATCCGCTGACAAGACTCAAGAAATTCAGCGAGTGGTACTATTCGGAAACGTTTCCAGTAAGCGAGTTTGCTAAATGGCTGAATAAACCGGAAGAAATTGTTGCAGGATTATGCATAGACATGGCAAACAGAGGATTCGTCTTTTATGACAGAACCAATCAGGAGGTTACCATTAAGCAAAAAACCAAGGATTATATTAACTCTTATGCCGGGAAAAAAGACTATGATGTAATATCAGTTTACAGTGAAACCAAAGCTCCTGTAGATAATGCCGTTCTGGATCTGAAAAATTATAACCTTGAGGTCAATGGCGTGAAGAGCGTATTTCTGAGTGATTCCCAGAGAGTAGCAATATACCCTTATAATCAACGTATTACACTCGAAAAGAATAGGGATTTCAAATTTGATGGCGTTGTTGAGGCAGGCCTGTTTACTTTCTTCGGACATGATTTCCAGTTCAGCTATGATACATTTAAGATCAGGCTTCAAAAGATCGATTCAATAAAAGTTGCTGTCGAAACAAATGAAAAAGATGCCTACGGAAATGCTTTTATACGCGATATCAACAGCCTGATACAACTTTCGAGAGGGGAATTGTATATTGATGACCCGAATAATAAATCCGGACTAAAGAGTCTTGCACAATATCCTATCATAAACGCAACTGCGCCATCTTACATTTTTTATGACAGGATAGCAGGACTTGAGAATATATATAAAAAAGAGAATTTTTATTTCAAGATTGATCCATTCACATTTGAGAATATCGATCATTACAACAACATGGATATGAACCTGTCAGGTGAGTTCTTTGCAGGGAATATTCTTAAACCAACCAGGCAGTATCTTACAATTCAGGAAAACAATTCTCTTGGCTTTCAGATGAATATCCCCAAAGAAGGCATCGATATTTACGAGGGTAAAGGAATTTTCTATGACACGATAAGCATGAGCAACAGAGGCCTTGTCGGAAGGGGTATCCTCAAACACCTTACATCTACAACAAAATCAGAGGAATTCAGGTTTTTCCCTGATTCGATGCTGACAATGGCTGAAACTTTCGATATTTTAAATGACAGTACCGGAATATACCCTGATCTTAGCGGTCAGGATGTCAGGATAAAATGGATGCCTGTAAAGGATGAATGGCTTGCCTGGAACTCAGCAGGCAAAAGCTTTAAAATGTTTGCCAACGGAGCAGTACTTGATGGAAGCGTTAGCCTTAAACCAGGACTGCTTAGTGGAACCGGGGCTATTAATATGACTGATTCCAGGATCACCTCAAACCTCTTTACTTTTGCTTCAAATGCGATAAGGGCTGATACGGCAGATTATAATCTCAAATCTCCCTCAACAAGCGGATATGCATTTATTGCGGAAAATGCAAATACTGATATTAACTTCGAAAGCAGACTTACAAGTTTCCATCTGAATACCGATTCATCTGTTGTGAAATTTCCTGAGATCCAGTATATCTGCACCATGACAGATTTCGAGTATGATATGGGAAGCAGGATACTTTCCATGGAACATAAAAGAAAAACAACTACCGGGCTTATATCGCCTAACAAGCTTCTTCTCCTTGACTTTAAAAACCTTGATAAACCAACCTTCTTCGCCACAAACAGTCTGAGCGACACTATTTCATTTACTTCTCTAAAAGCTAAATACAATGTAGACAAGGAGTTTATAGAGGCAGATGATATAAGCTATATACATATTGCTGATGCCCTGATACAGCCGGATAGCGGAAGGATTATAATAAACAGAAGGGCAAAAATAGGAAGGCTCGACAGCGCTTTCATAGCTGTAAATAAGTTACACCTTCTCCATTCGGCCAGCATCGAGATCGAATCGGCAAAAAGATATTCAGGGAGTGCTGTTTACGACTATCTTGATGAAAGCAATGAAATCAGGCCAATAATTTTCCCGGAGATTACAGTCGACACCCTGACTACAAGTGCCAGAGGTTATATTGCTGCTGATCAAAAATTTATGCTCAGCCCAGCATTTTCATTTGCCGGTGATGTAAACCTTTCTGCCCGGAATAAGAGCCTGTTGTTCACAGGTTCTGCAGGTATCCTGCACGACTGCAGCTCAATCGAAAGCGTCTCAGTAAAATTCAAATCAACCGTCGATCCAAAGAATGTAATGATAAAATTAGGCGATAAGCCAAGAGATGTTAATGATAATATTGTCTATTCAGGTGCATATATTAATTCTGATCCTTTCCAAATTTATCCTGCATTTCTTTCACCTCTTAAATCATGGTCCGATGCAGGGCTTTTAAGTGCCGGGGGGGTTCTCTGGTTTAATAAGTCCAAACAGAGATACCAGATATCATCGCCTGAAAAGATTGTGGATCCAGCCCTGAACGGGAATATGGTTACACTTGATAAGAAACTGTGCATGCTATCGGGAGAGGGCAAGCTGAACTTTGGAACAAATTTCGACCTGGTAAATTTGTCGGGTGCAGGGAATATAACACAGACAGCTGATTCAGGTAAGATTGAAATAAAGGCAATTATCGGCCTTGATTTTTATTTCTCACCTGAAGCACTCAAGATCATGAGTGATGAGCTGAGGATGATGCCTACTCTGAAACCGGTTAGTCTGAATTCAGACTTCAACAATAATGGGATGAAAGACCTTTTAGGGGTCGATGCCGCCAATAAACTGAAGCAGGAGACCGATTTATTCGGATCATCAGGGAATACTCCCAAAGAGTTCACCTATAATCTCATGCTGAATGATGTGAATCTTTACTGGAACGAAGCCTCATCTTCTTTCAGATCAAAAGGCAAAATAGGAATAGGATTCGTGGGTAGCCAGCCTATTAATGTCTATGTTGATGGTTATGTAGACATACAGAGAAGACGATCGGGCGATATGATTGACATCTACCTTAAAGCTGATGGTTCCACCTGGTACTATTTTTCCTATATAAAAGGCATTATGATGGCTAAATCAGGGAATAACAGTTTTAACTCGTTACTGACATCTATTAAAGAGAAGGACAGGAAAAATCCAAAGTCTACACTCAAAGCTCAGTACACTTACATGATTGCAGTCGATGACCGGCTCACAAGATTTCTCAGGAGAATGACCGGGGAAGAAGTTGAAGAACCTGGGGCTCTTGACGGGCTTGTAAGGTGAAAAATATTTCCAAATATTTACTATATGCAGATATTTTATGTGCCTGATATTAAAGGCAGCCTTTGTGTAATGGATCCGAATGAATCAAAGCACTGTATCAGGGTATTAAGAATGGTGAAAGGCGATAACCTCACGATAGTTGACGGGAAAGGCTCTCTTTATGAGGGTATTATCAGTGATCCAGATCCGGCGGGCTGCCAGGTAAAAATAACGAGTGTTACCATGGATTTTGAAAAAAGAAGTTACCGACTCAATATTGCCATATCACCAATAAAGAATCCTGAAAGGTTTGAATGGTTTGTTGAAAAGAGTGTTGAAATAGGGATAGATGAAATAACTCCTTTGATTTGCAGAAACACCGAAAAACCCGGAATAAAGAGAGACAGGATTAATAACATTATCGTTTCTGCCATGAAGCAGTCGGTTAAGGCTTTCAGGCCGGTATTGAACGAATCATTTGCATTTAATGACTTCATCAAATCTGATAATCCCGGGATCAGAATGATAGCTCACTGTAATCCGGCGATTAAAAGGTATAACATGGACCAAATTTATGTGAAGGGCAGAGATGCTCTCATATTAATAGGCCCTGAAGGTGATTTCAGCGAAGAGGAGATAAATCTTGCGATCGACAACGGATTCAAGCCTATTGATCTTGGAAGCAGCCGTCTCAGAACAGAAACAGCAGGCATTGCAGCCTGCCATTCTGTATATTTCTTAAACCAGATAAATAACTCCTAAATCCCACAAGGGGGATTGGGGATAAATTCAGATTTCCTCTTTACCCTCCTCCACTTCCAGGCTCTCTACTCTGTTTCCCTTATATCTTCCAGCTTTCCGGAGCGCCTCGTCGAGGATGTATTCAATTTGTGCGTTTGTACTCCGTAACTCATCGGCAGCCCATTTCTCAAGAGCTTTGAGCTTTTTCGAATCAATCCTGAGTAAAATTGATTTCCTGTCGCTCATATTAAGAATTTAAGGTTCCAGTATTAACAACCGGAGTAGCATCTTTATCTCCGCACAAAACAACCATAAGGTTGCTAACCATGGCTGCTTTCTTTTCTTCGTCGAGCTCGACAATCTTTTTGTCCGAAAGCTGTTCGAGGGCCATTTCCACCATCGATACGGCACCTTCAACAATTTTAAATCGGGCGGCGACCACAGCAGTTGCCTGTTGCCTTCTTAGCATCGCATTTGCAATCTCTTCTGCATAAGCGATGTAGTTGATCCTTGCTTCAATTACTTCAATTCCTGCAATCATAAGACGTTCCCGGATTTCTCTTTCCAGCTCATCATTAACCTCTTCGCCGCCGCTTCGCAGAGTCATAACAGCTTCATGATCCTCAAGATTGTCGTAAGGATAAAGGCCGGCCAGTTTCCTGAGAGCTGCATCGCTCTGTACAAGTACGAAGTGCTGGTAATCATCGACCTCAAAAATTGCTTTATATGTCTCGGCCACCCTCCAGACCAGAACAAACCCTATTTTTATCGGATTTCCGATTTTATCATTGACCTTTATAGGTTCACTGTCAAAGTTACGGGCTCGTAGTGAGACCCTTCTTTTTATGTAAAAAGGATTTACCCAGAAAAACCCGTTATCCCTGATAGTACCTTTGTAGGCGCCAAAAAGTACCATAACACATGATCCGTTAGGATAGACAACGGTAAGACCAATTAAAGTAAAAACGAAAAGAACTGTTAGCAAAACACCTAGCCAGATTATGTTAAAAGCAAATCCGGCAATAGCTCCTCCGAGCAACAATATTGCTGCCAGAACAGCAACGTAACCTGAAATTGGCTTAACTGTGAATTCTTGTTTCATAGCAATATGATATTAGTTTGATACCACAAATATAATAAATATATATCACAATGATATCATTTTGATATTAAATTTATATCATTGTGATATCAATATGATATCACAATGATATCATAATTATTTCAAATGACATTGCTGAGCCAGAAAAATGAGATTCATCGCTAATGCTCGGAATGAAGGCTTGGATTAATGTGCAGGAGATTCCTCGCTGGCGCTCGGAATGAGGGATCTTATACTAATAGTCGGGTATTGTAAAAAAAAAGCACAGGATAATTTTCCTGTGCTAGCTGATTTTTTCAGTTCATTTGCCTGACCCGCTCAATTAGTCGTTTTGTCAGTCGTTTACTTGGTACAGGTTTTACCTGCTCCAGAAGGTTCATCACATCGTTAAATTCCTGGTAGAAACCGTATGCATCATCATAGATGTCAATTTTGTCAACCTGGATTTCGTGATATGAAAGAAAAGGAGTAGAAGTTAATGCCATAGGCGTATTTATTTATATTTCTATAAAAACGGCCTATGGCAAAAAAAATTGTGCTGAAATTAATTAAATGTCAGACTGATTTTTTTCTCTTCCATCATTTTCCTCATATTGATGAGGGCATATCTCATTCTGCCAAGGGCTGTATTTATACTAACATCAGTGATATCTGCAATTTCCTTAAAGCTCAGGCCTGAGTAATGACGGAGAATAACTACTTCTCTCTGGTCATCTGGCAACTGGCTAATAAGATTCCTGATATCTTTCTGTATCTGCTTCTTAATCATATGATCCTCGACATTTGCTTCCGCAAATTTCTTTGAATTGAAGAGATCAGATTCATAATCGTCATTGGAGACAGTATTTAACTGTTTAACCCGGCGAAAATGATCGATAATCAGGTTATGGGCGATACGCATCACCCATGAAATGAATTTTCCGTTGTCATAGTATTTACCAGACTTTACTGACTGGATCACTTTCAGGAAGGTATCCTGAAAAAGATCTTCAGCAAGTGCCTGATCGCGTATATAAAGACTTATGTACGCAAATACTTTGTTCTTGTGACGTTGGATTAATGTTTCGAAGCAGGACTGCTCACCTTTTACAAACTTTTCAATAAGTTCGTAATCGGACATTGTTTTTTTCATAGCTCTCTCTTTAAGTAAAAAAAAATAAGAGTAGAGTTATTTTATAGGCAGTCCTCCTGTGGTTTAGTTGTTAATAGAAATGCAAAGAAAAATGAATTTTTTTAATTTCAAAATATTATTTTTGATTTTTTTGTAAAATTTGACCAATAAAAGCTTATTTATATTAATTCCAAATAAATGCTGTTGTAACTGTACCCTCTTTGCAGGGACTGTTGTACAAATATGAATAACCCCTCCAACCCCCCAAGGGGGGCTTCGCAACATCTACAAAATTAAGAAGTCCCCCCCGCCTTCGCGTAGCCGCTACGGCGGAGCAAGGCTGGGGGATTTAGGGGTAAAATTTAAAAAAAATCATAGTAAAGGGGATGGATGGATATATTGAAATCAAGGGGGCGAGGGTACATAATCTGAAAAATATAAGTCTGAAAATCCCCAGGAATAAGCTAATCGTTATCACAGGGGTATCTGGTTCAGGGAAATCATCACTTGCATTCGATACCATATATGCCGAAGGCCAGAGAAGATATGTTGAGAGTCTCTCCTCCTACGCCCGCCAGTTTCTCGGGAGGATGAACAAGCCTGAGGTTGATTTCATAAATGGAATACCACCTGCAATCGCCATTGAACAGAAGGTCAATTCCAGGAATCCACGCTCCACCGTTGGCACATCTACTGAAATATATGATTATATGAGGCTTCTGTTTGCAAGGATCGGGAAAACATATTCTCCCGTATCAGGCAGGGAAGTCAAGCGGCACAGTGCAGACGATCTTGTAAACTTCCTCAAGACACTGCCTGATAATACAAAGGTGACCATAGTATCGCCGGGAACAATTCCGGAAAGCATAAAGACCTCAGAATACTTTTCATTTCTGGTCAAACAGGGATTTAGCCGTATTGAGTCTGACGGCGAGCTGATCAGGATTGATGTTCAGGAGCCGGAAATTAAATTCAAACCAGGGCAGGAAATCAATATTGTGATCGACAGGCTCGTCATAACTCACGATTCCGACAACTTAAGCCGTGCAGCTGAATCTGCACAGACAGCATTTCAGACCGGTAAAGGCCATTGCCAGGCTATAGTCTATTCAGAAAAAGGTCCTATCCGGGAAAGTTTCTCCACTAAATTTGAGGAGGATGGAATTGAATTTGAAGAGCCAAACGAATATTTCTTCAGTTTTAATAATCCCATTGGTGCCTGCCCTTTATGTGAAGGGTATGGTAAAATTATAGGTATTGATGAAAGCCTTGTAATACCTGATCAAAACCTGTCGATCTACCAGGATGCAATAGCATGCTGGAAAGGAGATTCAATGAAGAAATGGAAGGAGCGTCTGATAGCTGGTGCGGAGATGTTTGATTTTCCTGTTCACAAACCATATTATCAGCTTACAGAAGAGCAAAAACGGCTTTTGTGGAAAGGGAACAGGTATTTTTACGGGCTGACCCGTTTTTTTGAGCACCTTGAGGAGAAAAAGTACAAAATACAGTACAGGGTACTCTTAAGCAGGTACCGCGGAAAGACCATTTGCCCGGAATGCAAAGGTTCAAGACTGAAAAAAGAGACTTCTTATGTGAAGGTGGCAGGTAAAACCATACAGGAACTTGTCTCTCTTCCTGTATCATCTCTTTACAGGTTTTTTGAAAAGACAGATCTTCAGGGTAATGACCTGGTGATTGCAGAGCGTCTAATTAAAGAAATCAATTACAGACTTAAATTCCTTATCGATGTTGGTCTCCCCTACCTTACATTGAACCGACTTTCGTCCACATTATCAGGAGGTGAATCCCAGAGGATTAATCTTGTAACCTCTCTTGGCAGCAATCTGGTAGGATCGATGTACATCCTGGACGAACCGAGTATCGGACTTCATCCCCGTGATACAAACCTTTTAATAAATGTGCTGAAAGAACTCAGGGACCTTGGAAACACCGTTCTCGTAGTGGAGCATGAAGAGGAAATTATAAGAGCTGCTGACGAGGTAATTGATATGGGTCCTGAGGCTGGCAGGCTTGGCGGTGAAGTTGTTTACCAGGGAAGAGCAGATGTTACCCATTCAAATCCTTCGCTGACCTCCAAATATCTCTCAGGCAGGCTTGCTGTTAAAGTCCCTTCAGTCCGGAGGAAATGGAACAGTTATATTGAAATAAAGGGTGCAAGAGAAAATAATCTCAAGAATTTAGATATAAAATTCCCGCTTCACACGATTACGGCAGTCACAGGAGTCAGCGGATCGGGTAAATCAAGTCTGGTCACCGATATACTTTATAATGCAATATCGAACAGGGTAAACGGTAACAATCTGAAGCCAGGGCAGTTCAGGGAACTTTCGGGTGATGTGTCACGTCTGACCGGCATCGAGCTGGTTGACCAGAATCCTATTGGCAAGTCGAGCCGGTCGAACCCGGTGACTTATCTTAAAGCCTATGATGAGATCAGGAAACTATATGCTGAGCAACAGGCATCAGTACAGAATAATTTTAAGCCATCTCATTTCTCATTCAATATAGAAGGCGGAAGGTGCGAGGAGTGCCAGGGTGAAGGAATTATAAGGGTTGAAATGCAGTTTATGGCTGATGTAGAACTGACCTGTGAAAACTGTAAGGGGATGAGGTTCAAAAAGGATATCCTGGATGTCAAATATTATGGAAAGAATATTTATGATATGCTGGAAATGACTATTGATGAAGCAATAGAATTCTTTGGCAGTCATCACGGGAAGAGTGAAAAGAGGATCATTGACAAGCTGAAGCCGCTTGCTGATGTAGGACTGGGTTATATTAAAATGGGTCAGTCATCAAGCACATTATCGGGGGGTGAAAGCCAGAGAGTGAAACTAGCCTACTTTCTGAGCCAGGAAAAAGGGACAGGGCATATTCTGTTCATATTTGATGAGCCAACGACCGGTTTGCATTTTCATGATATAAACAAGCTGCTCAAATCAATTAATGCACTTGTAGATCATGGCCATTCGGTGATACTTATCGAGCATAACCAGGAGGTGATAAAGAGTTCAGACTGGATTATTGATCTGGGACCTGAGGGAGGTGATGAAGGCGGATTCCTGGTTTTTGAGGGCAGGCCGGAAGATCTGGCGAAATATTCTGGTTCACATACAGGGAAGTATCTGGCTCCTAAACTGAAATAAAATGGTAAGGGCGTTGCATGCAACGCCCCTACCAAATAAAATAAACGGTTATATTTAGGCAAGTTTAGGTTTTAATTTTAAAGCCAAACATTATTGCAACACAGCCACTCTTAGGAGTGCCTCCCTGCTGGCCAGATGAATTAACTTTTATGATTATCTTGAGCTGCTGGCTCGATTGAAGTTTAAAGTCCCATGTAGAGGCATTATTAGCATCCTTGCTGGAATAGAGAATATTTTTGTTAACATCAAGCACTATGAACTCCACCGGGGGGAGATTTTCATCACCGCAGATCGACAGGCGATATTCCATATCTGAGTAGAATGTTTTGTAAAGCTCTGCTTCCTCACCCTCAGTCAGCACAGTGGCATGATAATTTCCATCATGTGTATAAGAACCAAGTTCCGGGAGGCAGGTACGTTTTGCAAAAGACTTGCACTGGCCTTTAACATTAAGTCCTGAAGCAATAAAAAACAAGATCAGAACAGCAGTAAGTTTTAGTATTCTCATTTTACTGTCTATTTAATCAAATTACTTCTGATATCCGCAACCGTTGCCGAAAGCTCTTTAAATACTTCTGGTGTGAGGTCTGACTGAACCTCAGATTTAAGGACAGTAACATTGGCAGCCTGGTCGTATTCCGGCCTGATTGGCGTTGTTTTAAGCGTGATCTTGTCAAAAACAGTTTTAACAACCTTAACCTGTGCGATAAGTTCATCGACAGCAGGATGGCCCTTGCTGGTTTCAAGCAGATCAATCAGGATGTCTACTGAAAGCTTCTGGTCAATAATCCTGCCGACNAGTTTATTTCCATTGAAATCTTTCATATCAACGAGCTGGGTGGAGATATACAANCCTTCAAGCCATCCGCCTGCAAGAACCAGAGCTGCAATTGCCGGCTGGTTATTGTCTTCCAGATATGAATTCGAATTAAGGTATGTCTGAGAAACAATATCCATTATGACATCAGTATTATGAATGTTCTCTTCCAGGTTCTTTATATCTTCCTCGTTAATCGCATCCAGGATACCAAGTCCGTCAGCCATTTTTTTAGCAGCATTCATATAATCAATGATGAGCTGTGTTTGATCGTACAGGCTTGCAAAGCTCAGGTCGCAGGTATAGATGCCAAGATTAAGACCCATACTCCTGTTGGTACTGTAATGACTGGTATTTTCAATCGGATTGAGGAGGTTATTGTCAAAAAATGCACCTGCTGATTTAATAAGCATTGCTGATTCGAGAGGCGAAGGAAGTGTATAAAAGATCTTCTCAGCCTGTTTAATATCTTCATAAACAGCGGCATTAGCTCCCTGTACATTGACAGAATCTGCCTCTTTTTTCGCATCTTTCCCGCCTGATCGGCAGCTGGCAATCATTAAAGTGAACAGAATAGCCAATGCCAGAATACTGTTACTGATTTTAAGAAGTCTAGTCATGATCGGTGATTTTTATTGTCCTTTCCAATTAACGCTAAATTAGTACTTTATTTTTATTTTAAAAAAACAGCTAAATCCAATTGATCCTATTTATAACTTTGCAACAAACAATTACAAATGATCAGCTCAGAAAATAAACGTAAAGAACTTGAACATATTTTAAACAAGGAAAACTTTGTTAAAATTAGCGGAGCAATAAAGCAGCTCAGGGATGAAACTCCTTTTGTGGGTGCAATAGGATTACTG
>WSSedA1B2DRAFT_1000119_pt1 | contig 15343 bp, 17 predicted proteins | sample WetSurSiteA1Bulk_FD_9465 | JGI IMG/M metagenome (IMG submission 9465) | reverse complement strand
GGAAAAGTCCCGAAGACTCTGGAAAAATACCGAACGCTTGCTCAACACCAGCTTGCAATTCGTCAATCTCGCTTTCTTGGCTTTGCTGTTACGGAGAGGTTGAACAGGTTCTTAGGTTATCATAAGGCTTACCCTGCAAATAACTTCCGCGTATTATTACGCTCTGTTTTAAAAGTTGCTCGATAGGTTTATATCATGACAATAAACATCACACCTCGAATTTCAGGCTATAAACAACTAAAAAAATTACGCACGGTTTTAGCGATTGCACGGGGTAGTGCGGTGTTATCAACGCTACAGCAAGAGGCAGAAACCACCGTTTCGCAAGATCAAGCCAAACGCGTGACCTATCTCACTGAGTTGTTTTCGCGTATTCATCGGGAAATGTATCAGGATTGGAAAGAGCAAATCACGGTCAATCATCGACCAGGTAGTATGACCGATGCGACTAAGCGTAAAACCTTTCGCGAGGCTATTGAGCATTTGGTGTTAGACGGTGATGGTAATAACCAAGATAGCGCGATTTTTGATAATAACGGTTTTGTTATTTGTACCGATAATATTGCTGAACGTTTAAGTCGGTTTTATCTCAGTATGCGTAGCGTGCGTCCATTTTCTTATGGTAATCGCTTGACCTTAGATTTATTCATGACTGCGCTGGGCAATTTACCCGCCTTTAAAGCGGTGTATGAACAAGGCATTGATTTTAGACGGCTAGAGCTAAATGACCCTAACGCATTACATGATACCAATAGCAGTTTGGAAGAAATATGTCTGGCTTTTCAACACGCACTAGATCCAACGCTGAGCAAAAATCTACAAAATCAAGCGAACGATTATGGTCGTTGGCCTGAAAACAAACGCTTTATTTCTGGTATTCCATTTTTGTCACACAAAACCGCAGATGGTATTGATTGCTTAGTGTCAGTGACTGGCGGTTTAGTACCATTTGACCGTATTGAAGAAAAGCTGTTTATTGCAGGCAAGCAGTTAGCCGATTATCCGTTGTGTAGTGCTGAAAATATCATCGGTTATTTACCTGACACTGAGATTTTACGCGTAGCAGGCAAGACGGATATTGACGGTATTCCTGTCGATGCAACGGGTGCGGCACCGCTGTTTTGTCTCGATGTCAATATGCTATCAGGACTACGCTCACCCTCGCACACTGAATTAGTGGAGCTGTTAAAACAATGCGCTGGCAATAAAGCGCAAGTATTTGACTTAGCAGATAACGAAGCGTTACGACAAAAAATGTTAGTGGTTGCTAATGGTGATGAACGACTTAACCGAGCGGTAGAAATTGCATACCAACGCCTCAGTAGTATCAGCCAAAAACTCAACCAAGCTACACAAACGATCTTTGATGGCAAAGTGTCTGATGCACAGCCTAAATTGTTTATGTGTATGGGTGGCGCAGGCTCTGGCAAAACAGCGGTTGAAGAGTTAGCAACGGCACAATGTGGTGATAATTTCGTCGTCGCTTCTTTAGATGAGTTTCGTAAAATTAGCGATTTATATCGGGTATTAACCGCCGCAGGGCATCACAGTGATGATTACATTTACGTTGAACCCTTTGCTAATCGCTTGCGTAGTTTAGTGGCTGATCACGCCAAACAAAACGCCATCAACATTCTTTATGATGGGACAGGTATACCCTATAAACCGCGTTATGCCACTATTATTGAGCAATTTAAACAAGCAGGGTTTAATACCCAAGTCACCGCTGTCGATGCGTTTCTTGTTAAACCCGAAGGGCGCGAAGATGAATTACCGCGTTCGGCGGTCATTAACAGCGTTAAAACGCGTTATGAGCAAACAGGACGCGCCTTGCCGTGGGTAGTCACGGTGGATAAACATATTCGCGCCCCCGCTTCGTTTTTAGATGCTTTAGAGCATCAAACCTTAGAAAAAATCTCCTTGTTTGCTAATGACGGTGAACGCGATAGGCATTATCTGGTGGCAGAAAGTTTTATTTTTTCCGACCAAGAAGTCGATAGCTTGCAAGAACAACAACGCATTGGCACACTCAGCGATTACCTGCGTTTGTTAAGTAAACAGCACAATGATTCCGTGATAAAACACCTAGCTAAGGACGATGTTGCTAAAATAGATGCACTGATTCAACGCAACCCCTTGTTTGATGAAAATAATGTTGGTTATCAAATTTACAGTAGCAGCAATGAAAACCGCGTATTAGTGATTTATAACGCCAGACGGTTAGCAGATTTTATCGAAAAAAGACAATTAAACCCCAACGCCTCAGGCGAAAAAGGGCTATTACACAAATCTGAAAACCTGTCTTTTCATATTGATCCGTCCAGTAAAGAACCGTGGATGACCCGTTTACAAGATTCTTGCTGAGTGAGACGAGATGATCTGTCCAAAATGTAAAAAAGCCACACCAGAGCAAGCGATTCAATGTCCGCATTGCGGTATCTTTTTTGCAAAATATGCTAAATATCATTCGACAGAAACGGATCAACCCACGGTATTACCGAGCAGTATAAAAATCTATTCAGAAGATAACGAGGATATTCATTCTATTGCCGCGTTACTTTTTGAAGATACCTTACAAGATAGCCTCGCTTATTTTATATGGCGAGCCATTATATTTATCGCATTGACAATTTGGGGGTGGTTATTAATTAGGTCATATATTGATGATTATGCTTTTGGCGAAGCGTTTTTACATTTAATTAATACCCCTTTTCATGAAGCAGGGCATATTTTTTTTCGACCTTTTGGGCAATTTATTACCTCATTAGGCGGCACATTAGGACAGTTATTAATGCCGCTGATTTGTATGGGTACCTTATTATTTAAAACGCGTGATCCATTTGGTGCGTCAGTTACTTTATGGTGGTTTGGTGAAAACTTTCTCGATATAGCCCCTTATATGGATGATGCCCGTGCAGGCGATTTGCCACTATTAGGCGGTAATTTCGGACATTCAGCACCTTATGGTTTTCACGATTGGGAATATTTATTAACAGAATCTAACATTATTGAATATGACCATACGCTAGCTAAAATTGTTTTTATAATAGGCTCAGTTATTATGCTATTGTCCTTAATATGGGCAGGATTTGTATTATTTAAGCAATATAAAATATTCAGGTAGAACACCTTACTATAAACCTATGAACAATGGAGTGAAAAACATGAATGATTATAAACACATCTTATTAGCTGTCAATTATTCAGCGCAAAATGATTATGTTGCTAATAAAGCAAAATCGTTAGCGGATACCTATCAAGCAAAACTCAGTATTATTCATGTATTGGATAATATACCTATGCCAGATACTAATTATGGTTCAGTAATTCCGTTAAAAGAAAATTCAAATTACGATTTGCTAGAAGCGGAAAAAACTAAACTCATGGAATTAGGTAAACGTTTAGCCGTTAGTGAAGATAATCAATGGTTGGTGTGGGGTGTTCCTAAAGAAGAAATTGTTGAAATAGCCACTCAGCAACATATAGACTTAATTGTTGTTGGTTCACATGGGCGACATGGTTTAGCCTTACTATTAGGCTCTACTGCTAACAGTATTTTACATCATGCAAATTGTGATGTATTAGCAGTGCGTTTATTAGATAACTAAATACTAAATGTATGAGCTGTTTCAATCATTAGCTAGCTAAAATACCGTTAGCTGTTTGGGTAGTGCATATTATTGTAGAGACGTTGCAATTCAACGTCTGGTAGTTTTCGTAGAGCTACCAGCTATATGATAGAGAACAGGTTACAATGACCGTTTATTTGGGATGCTTACGCTCCCCATTATTATTCCACTCATTAACAATAGGATACTTAGCATGAGCAATTTGCCTCCATGTCCAAAATGCGGTTCAGAATATACTTACGAAGACAATACCATGTACATTTGCCCTGAATGCGCACACGAATGGGGACAAGAAACCAATGAAGAAGCCACTGAGCAAGGACTTGTCGTTAAGGATGCGCATGGAAATTTGCTACAAGATGGTGACAATGTAACGGTGATTAAAGATTTAAAAGTTAAAGGTTCATCATTGGTTGTCAAAGTAGGCACTAAAGTCAAAGTCCTTCGCCTTATCGACGGTGACCACAACATTGATTGTAAAGTTGATGGCATCGGCGCAATGCAATTGAAATCAGAATTTGTAAAAAAAGCATAGTGTAGTCTCTCCAGCATATAGGGCGTATTAACGTAGTGTAATACGCCGCTATACGTTTTCAACTCAGGATACTTAAATTATGACAACGTTAAATAATTGGTTTTTCTGGGCAATACTGTCGGCGGTATTTGCTGCCTGCACTGCGATTTTTGCAAAAATCGGTATTCGTGGCGTTGATTCTGACTTTGCAACGCTTATGCGTACGGTCATTATTCTATTCATATTATCGGGTTTCATTTGGTTGACTGACAAATGGAGTAACCCTTTCACATTATCTGGCAAAACATGGCTTTTTTTGGGGCTTTCAGGTCTTGCTACAGGTGCGTCTTGGCTGTGCTATTTTCGTGCTTTGCAAATGGGCGATGCGTCAAAAGTTGCCCCTGTCGATAAGTTTAGTTTAGTGCTGGTTGCACTATTTGCCTTTGCATTTCTTGGTGAACGACCATCCATTAGGGAATGGTTAGGAATTGCGTTAGTTGCTTGCGGTGTCTTAGTCCTAGCCATCAAGTAGTAAGCCAACTGTATACTTTAACACGGTATCAAATGGCATATAAACCATGATGTAAATAATGATGAGGTGTATCATATCTTGATTTTCATAACTATTTCTTACAGTTAGTTAATCAATCATGATCGAACCCGTTGCGTTAAAAGATTTTTTCATTACCTTTTTTTCAGCCGCTTTAGTCATTATGGCAGGCGCGAGTTACGCATTGTTATTTGCATGGTCAAAAGTAAATAACAAACCCTTCATCAAAATAGCCGCTTACTTTTCTTACTTACTGTTAGTCGTTGCCGTGATGTTATTAACTCGCGCGGCTAATTTCTCAGGTTATTGGCTATCACTGTCTGTAGTGATGGTGGTCGGCTATTTTTTTGCTCCCATTGGCATTTGGCATTTATGCGTAAAAACTCATGCCGTTTCCGATTCAACCATCACAAAAGAGGATAAACAATGAATGACACACCCTTATGGGCTTCGGAATCATTCTGGAAAAAAACCGCAATTTGGGTCACGGCTGGCTCATTTATTATTCTGGTTTTTTTAACTATGGATTCACTCAGCCAAACCAAAGCAGGCAGTAAGCGCGTTCCAGCCTACGCTGTTATTAACAAAAAAATTGATTATGTCTATCAAAAAGACCTGCACAAATCCATGCCTGTCATTGGTGATACGGAGTTGCTATTTGGTAAGGAATACACCGAAGCCGAAGCGGAACAACTGGTCATGCTAGGTAAAAAAACCACACAGGCGAAAAACTGTATGAATTGCCATACCTTATTAGGTAACGGTGCTTACTACGCGCCCGATTTAACCAAAGCCTATTTAGACAAAGGCTGGGTAAATAAAGAAATGCGCGACGATATGATGGTTAACTTTTTAATGGACCCCGAAAAAAATGCCCGCACTTTTGGCAGCAATCGAAAAATGCCCAATTTAAACATTACCGAAACCGAAGCTAAAGGTGTAGTGGCATTTTTAAAATGGATGTCCAGTATTGATACCAATGGTTTCCCTTATAACTTCAAAACCATCAACGCGGAGGATTGAGCATGAACGCAAAAGAACTTTGTGAAAAATCGCGTGCTTGTCTTGCCGACTTTACCACATGGGTTGCATTAGATAGCAGTAATTTAAGTGCAGGACGACAACTGGCGGTTAAGTATTTTATCGTCGCAGTAATTTTGTTTTTTGCCCAATTATTGTTTGGCATGATAGCGGCAACGCAGTTTATTTTTCCGAACTTTTTATATAGCTGGTTAGATTTCAGCGTCAATCGCATGGTGCATATCAATGCCATGGTGGTCTGGATGCTGTACGGTTTTATCGGCTGTGTGTATTGGTTGTTAGAAGATGAAAGCGGCACGGACATCGTTGGTTTAAATCTAGGTGTGCTGGCGTTTTGGGTATTAACAGGCGCGGTGACGTTGGTGGTGTTGGTGTATTTGTTTATTCAAATCGGCGCGGGTAATGACACTACGATATGGCTAATCAACGAAGGTCGTGAATACATTGAAGCACCCCGCTGGGCAGATATTGGTATCGTCATCGTTATGCTTATCTTTTTTTACAACGTGGTCGCTACGTTCAGTAAAGGAAAATGGTCGGGTATTGCAGGCGTGTTGACACTGGATTTAGTCGCGTTGGCAGGTTTGTATACGGCGGGTATGTTCTACATGACCAACATCACTCACGATCAATATTGGTGGTGGTGGGTGATTCATTTATGGGTGGAAGCCACTTGGGAAGTGCTAGTCGGTGTCATCATGGCGTGGTCATTGATGAAGCTGTTGGGTGTAAGACGGCAAATCGTCACGACTTGGTTGTATATCGAAGTCGCGCTGATGTTTGGCTCAGGTATTTTAGGCTTAGGGCATCATTATTTTTGGATAGGTACGCCTGAATATTGGCTCACTATCGGCGGGTTTTTCTCAGCCTTAGAGCCGATTCCGTTGGTCGCGATGGTGGTTCATGCCATGTATGATGCAGGAACGCATAGCTTTAAAAACAGTAATCATCCAGCGGTGGCGTGGATTATCGCACAAGCATTTGGTAACTTTTTTGGCGCGGGCGTGTGGGGCTTTATGCACACCTTGCCACAAATCAATCTGTACACGCACGGCACACAATGGTCGGCATCACATGGTCATTTAGCATTTTTTGGCGCGTATGCCACAATTAACATTGCCTTCTTTTACTTGGCGATACAACACTGGCGCGGTGATGTGTGGATGAGTAACGGTATGCCAAACGCATGGCGGTGGAAATGGGCGTTAGGCTTGTTGAATGCAGGTGTGTTGGGTATGACTATCGCGTTATTGATTGCAGGTTACGAACAATCCTTTATTGAACGTGCCACCGAAGGTTCAACATGGGGCGGTTATTTCTCTGCGCAAAATCACCCATCCTTTCAAAGTGCGATGGTGTGGCGTTGGTTGTTTGGTTTAATGACGTTTTCTGGTTTAGTGTTACTGATTTGGGATTTACTCACTATCGGTAAAGGCGAGACTCGCAAGACTCAGGAGATTATTGAGCATTAGGAGCTTGTAAGGTACGCATTCCCACGCGCCGTGTGTGCGTGGGAATGCGTTATTTCATTGAAACAACACCGCAACACTAATCATCACTGCTCCGATTATCATTGCCCACACGGTAGTGCTGTGATTGACTGCTATTTGTTGGCGCAATAATTCCATTTCTCGCCGTTGTGCTTCAGCACGTTGTTGGGCGTAAGCGGCATTATCTAAGGCCTTATACAGTAACGAAGGAATTTCAGGAAACTGTTCGGCAAATTCAGGAAATTGTTTAATGATACGAGTGATTTTGGCTTTAGGACCTATGCGATCATGAAACCATGATTCCAAAAACGGTTTGGCAGTTTGCCATAAATCTAAGTCAGGATATAACTCACGTCCTAAACCTTCGATATTGAGCAAGGTTTTTTGTAATAACACCAGTTGCGGTTGAACGTGCATATCAAACCGTCGCGCAGTTTGAAATAAGCGCAATAATAATTGCCCAAAAGAAATATCTTTCAGCGGTTTTTCAAAAATCGGTTCACAAACGCTACGAATCGCCGATTCAAATTCTTCAATACGCGTACTGCTTGGTACCCAGCCAGATTCAACGTGCATTTCGGCAACTTTGCGATAATCACGATTAAAAAATGCTAAGAAATTTTCTGCGAGATAACGTTGATCAGACAGCGACAGTGTACCGACAATACCAAAATCGACCGCGATATATTTATCAGGCAAATCAACAAAAATATTGCCAGGATGCATATCAGCATGAAAGAAATTATCACGGAATACTTGGGTGAAAAATATTTCTACACCGCGTTCAGCCAGCATTTTAAAATCGGCACCACCTGCTTTGAGTGCATCAATATCACCGACAGGTATGCCATGAATGCGTTCCATGACCATGACTTTTTTGCGTGTTAATGGCCAATGAATCTCAGGAATATAGATGATATTTGAGTCTTCAAAGTTACGGCGTAATTTTGCAGCGTTTGCAGCCTCTCGCACTAAATCCAATTCATCCAACGTCGTTTTTTCAAATTCTGCTACAACTTCTAAAGCGCGTAAGCGTTTAGCATCCGACCAAAAGCGTTCGGCAATCCGCGCTAATTCATATAACAGCCCCATATCTGACAGAATGCGTTGTTCAATATCAGGGCGTAATACTTTGACCACGACTTGTTCGCCCGTGTGTAACACGGCGGTATGAACTTGCGCGACTGAGGCGGAGGCGAGGGGGGTTGGATCAAATTCAGCAAAGGCTTCGGCTATCGACATGCCTAATTCTTCTTCGATTATGCTGCGTGCAATATCATTGCTAAAGGGTGGCACGCGGTCTTGTAATTTAACTAATTCATCGGCTATATCATCGGGCAATAAATCTTTGCGCGTTGATAACGCTTGTCCAAACTTAACGTAAATGGGTCCTAAATCTTCCAATGCGCGACGAATACGCACACCACGCGGGTCTGATTCTTTTTTTAACCAATAATAAGGCGAGAAAATAACTAGATAACGAATCGGACGGAATAAGTGGGTTTTTAACACAATTTCATCCAGTCCATGCAGAACCAGAACCCAGCTAATATGGATTAAACGAAAAACTATTTTAGGATGAATCACGGATGACCTTTGATGGTTAAGTGCTGAAATGCGTAGTAAATTAGATGGTAGCTATTGACGATATTTACAGATGTTATAAAAATCACACTGAATAGTTTCAATGCCGTTACCGTTAAAAAATATAATACCAAACCAAATCGTTATGTGAATAAAGACAATGATCCAAAAAACGATTTGAAAAGAGGTTTTTTTATTTTTATGCCGTATGACACGTTGGGTAATTAACGCACCAGGCCAGCCACCGAATAATTCTAGCAAGTGTAAAGTTTGTTCTGAAATTCGCCACTCACTCTTATGTGCTTTCGTTTTATCGTAAGCGTAAACAATGAATGTTAGTAAGCTCAGGATTAAATAAGCGAAAAATGGAAAAAAGATACGTTGTTGTGTAATTAGAAGAACAGAAAATACAAACGGAATCATCGCAATAATCAATCTGGGCAGCAGACCTAATTGATATTCGCGTCTTATTTTTCGTTCTTGTGTCGGATTTTTCTTAAAACTCTTTTTTCTGTACAGCTCGCTTAGTTCCTGCCCTTTTATAAAAGCATCATAAGCTCTTATTTTACCGTCCTTATCAGCAACAACTTTATAACAAATATTATCACCTAGTTGAGGTTGATAATTGGTATGTTGTAAATCACGAATGTGAATAAATATATCTTTTCCGCCTCCATTAGGTTGAATGAACCCAAAGCCTTTATCCACTTTCCACAATTTAATGATGCCTTCGTACAGTTGCATTAAGTTGTCCTGATAAATTACAACGCTTTTTCCAGTCGCTCAATCCGACTTTGCAAGCGGTCGAGGTCTGTGCGTAACTCATCAACTTCGGCGTAAAAAATATCAGCTTCTGGCTTTGCAGGTAAATCACGAGTTTCTTCTTGGAGAAATTCGCTGGCATTGAGTTTAAAGGTATCTAGCGATTCTTTGCTCCAGTTTTTTCCTGCGCGGAAAAATTCAGCCAAGTTGTGAGCAACGGTTTCGCCTGTATAACGGGCAAGTTTACCTTCTATATTAATATCGAGTTTAGCAAACAGTTCTTGAAATTTGCGCCCTGTGTGAGTGTCACCTTCAATGGTAACTTCACCTGAAAAAAACGCATTCATGGGTTTGCCGCTGAGCCCCATTAAACCGAAAGCCACTAATGAACCTGTTAAATGCGTATCGGCAGGCTGTGGCAAGTAATCTAGGCACTGAATACTGTCAGTAGTTGGGCAAAGATAAATGGTTTCATTGAAAGGCGTGATGGTAATGGCGACTACTTTGCCCGCTAATGGAGCTAGAAAGCTACTTACGTTATCATCAAGCGACAAATAGTGATTAATCGCGGCTTCTAGTGTGGCAATAATGAGTGGTTTTATAGTCATAGGGTAGCACTCTGTTCGATGGCTAACTGTTGTAAATAATCACGCATGTCTTCGTTATTGACGCGTGCGTAAATATCAACAACAGATAACGTTAAATTCAGTGATGAAAAAGTCACGTCATCGCCTAAAAAATAATGTTCTGACAGCCATCCAGTCGTACGGCGGCAGACTTCAACATCCACACAGTCTTGTTCGATTAAAACGTATTCTTGTAGACTGGGAATAGTTTTGTAGGCGGTCATTTTCAGGCTTTTATCATTACGGCGGGTGGCTTTGGATAGTGCCTCGACAATGATAATCGGTTTTTCGGTGTAATAATCATCGCCTTGTTCGTCATCACAAACCACTAATACATCAGGATAGAAAAAGTTGCCATCGGCTTTGACTTTCAGGTCGGAAGAGAATACCGTGCAGGGCGTTTGCTCTAAATGGTTGCCGATATGCCTAGCAATGTTAGCGGTTATGATGTTGTGATTACGACTCGCCCCAGCCATTGCATACACATCACCGTGAATATACTCGTGTTTGATGTCGCTGAATTGTTCACCGTGTAAATATTCGGCTTCGGTTAAATAAGACTGTGCGTAATCTAAAGCCATGATGTGAGTCCTCGATTAAACCTGACAGGTTTTAAAAACCTGTCAGGTTTGGGATATTAGAGTTTATAACCGCGATGCACGGCAACAATGCCTTGTGTCATGTTGAAATATTCACAGCGTTCTAACCCTGCATTTTCCATCATGGCTTTGAGTTCGTCTTGTTTGGGGTGCATACGGATGGATTCGGCTAGGTAACGATAGCTGTCTTCATCTTTGGCGACGACTTTGCCGATTTTGGGTAGTAGTTTGAATGAGTAGAAGTCGTAGACTTTTTCGGTAATTTTATCGACAGGGTGGGAGAATTCCAGCACGATAACCCGTCCACCAGGTTTTAATACGCGATACATGGAACGTAAGGCGGCATCTTTATCAGTGACGTTGCGCAAGCCGAAAGCGATACACACGCAATCAAAGGTATTATCAGCAAACGGTAGGCATTCGGCATTGACTTGGGCATAGCGAATATTGCCGACTAAGCCACGGTCGATTAAACGATTACGTCCTGTTCGTAGCATTTCGGAGTTAATGTCGGCTAACACAACTTGCCCATCTTTGCCGACACGCTGTTCAAATAGTGTGGTTAAATCGCCTGTGCCGCCTGCTAAATCCAGCACTTGTTCGCCTTTTCTAACGTTACTGAGTTGTACGGCAACGCGTTTCCAAATGCGGTGGATGCCCATCGACATCAAGTCATTCATGATGTCGTATTGTCCTGCAACGGAGTCAAATACGCCGCGCACCAATTTAACTTTGTCTTCGGCGGCGACTTGTTTAAAGCCAAAATGGGTGGTTTCTGTCATGGTGATTCTCTTTATTGTGTTTTTTTACGTTGATGTCCTGCATGGTCTAACTCATGCAGATAGTTTGCCCAAAGGGCTGGATAGTCGTTACCTAATTGATACAACATATCCCATGTATAAATGCCGCTATCATGCCCGTCAGTAAACACGGGTGTAATGCCATAGTTACCGACAGGTTTAATTTCCTTAATGCCTACATCTTCTTTGCCGACTTGTAATATTTCTTGTCCCACAGCGTGACCTAGGGCTTCGGCTGAGGGTGTGTAAACACGCAGGTATTCACAAGGCAGATGAAAAATTTTGCCATCATCAAAATGGATTTCAAGGCTGTTAGAAAGCTGGTGCAGAATGAGGTCAGTCGGTCTGCTGTGACAGGGTTTGATGGATAATTGCATAAGAGTTAATGGGCGTGCGCGTGATGCTTAGGTGTTAATGAGCATACATGATTAGTGTCGCCTTGTTCAATTTGTAAGGTACAGTGATGGATAAAAAAATCATGTTCCAATGTGTGAGTGATGTTATCAATAAACTTATCATTAGGGCAGCCGTTGGGCATGACTAAATGTACGGTAAGCGCAGTCTCAGTGGTGCTTAAGCCCCAAATATGTAAGTCGTGGCAATCGGTTACGCCGTCTAATTGGCATAAATAAGCCTCAATCGCCGCCCCGTCTATGTTAGCAGGGACGGCACTTAACACAAGACGCATAGATTCACGCAATAAACCCCATGTGCCGATGACAATGACTAGCACAATCAATAAGGTGATAGCAGGGTCTAGCCAATAATAGTCATTGGTGTAAAACATGACCAAACCAACGATAACTACTGCCAGTGATACTGCCGCATCGCCTGCCATGTGTAGATACGCACCACGAATATTAATGTCATGCTGACTGCCTTTGATGAACAACAGCGCGGATAAGCTATTAACAACAATGCCGATACCCGCGATTGCCGATACTGTGAGACTTTCTACCGAGGGTGGCTGGGCAAAACGGTCAATCGCTTCCTGCGCAATTGCGCCACAGGCAACTAATAGCATCATAGCATTGGCAAGTGCCGCGAGTATCGAAGTACTACGCAAACCATAAGTGTAGCGTTTGCTTGGCTGTTTACGCGCTAATAAAACTGCACCACCTGCCAACAACAAGCCCAACACGTCAGACAAATTATGCCCTGCATCCGCAATTAAGGCAGTAGAGTTAGCGATAAAACCATAGACAAACTCTATCGCCACAAAGCCTGTATTTAAGACAATAGCAATAGCAAATGCCTGTCCACTTTGATGCGAGTGACTATGATGATGTGAATGATCGTGGGAGTCGTGATGATGGTGCGCCATAATTACAAAATATACCGACTTAAATCTTCGTCTTCGGCGATTTCGGTTAAGTGACTATCCACATAAGCGGCATTCACTTCAACTGTGGTTGATGATGTATAGGGTGCGTCAAAAGAAACTTCTTCTAGTAAACGTTCTAACATAGTGTGTAAGCGTCTTGCGCCAATATTTTCAGTTCTTTCATTAACTTGGAAAGCCAGTTCAGCAATCCGTTTAATGCCGCAGTCATGAAAATTTATACATACATCATCTTCCTTCAATAACGCTTTGTATTGTTCAGTTAATGAGGCATTTGGCTCAGTCAAAATACGCACGAAATCATCGGCTGTTAAGGCGTTAAGTTCAACCCGAATGGGGAAACGCCCTTGTAATTCTGGAATCAAATCAGACGGCTTGGTTAAATGAAACGCGCCTGAGGCGATGAATAAAATATGGTCGGTTTTTACCATGCCGTATTTGGTGTTGACAGTGCTGCCTTCAACCAGCGGTAATAAGTCCCGTTGTACACCTTCACGCGATACTTCGCCGCCACCGCCACCCATGTCTGAACGTTTGCAGATTTTGTCAATTTCGTCCAAAAATACGATGCCATTTTGTTCCACTGATTCGACTGCACGCAGGCGAATTTCTTCTTCGTTGACCAGTTTTTCGGCTTCTTCTTCTTGTAAGGTTTGCAGGGCTTTTTTAACGGTCATTTTGCGGGAACGGGTTTTGCCTGAACCCATGTTTTGAAACATTCCTTGCAATTGGCTGGTCATTTCTTCCATGCCTGGAGGTGCCATGATTTCAACGCCCATAGGCGCGACGTGGACATCTATTTCTATTTCTTTATCATCCAGTGTGCCTTCGCGTAATTTTTTACGCATTTTTTGCCGCGTGGAGGCTTCGGTATCAGATAACATACCGCCATCGGCTCTAGGCAATAAAATATCTAACACTCGTTCTTCGGCGGTATCGAAGGCTTTGGTTTGCATTTTTTCCATTTCAGCAACCCGCGTCATTTTGACAGCGGTATCGACTAAGTCACGAATAATGGAATCGACATCACGTCCAACATAGCCGACTTCGGTGAATTTTGTGGCTTCTATTTTGATAAACGGCGCGTTAGCAAGGCGAGCAAGACGGCGGGCGATTTCAGTTTTACCCACGCCCGTAGGACCTATCATGAGAATATTTTTAGGCGTAATTTCATCGCGTAAGGCTACGTCAACTTGTTGTCTGCGCCAGCGATTACGCAAAGCAATGGCAACAGAACGTTTTGCGTTGGCTTGACCAATAATGTGTTTGTCCAACTCGCTTACAATTTCTTTGGGGGTCATTTGGGTCATGAGCTTTACTCGTTAGGTTCTGCGTCTAATTTTTCTGATGTTGACTCTGCGTCTAATTCTTCTATACGCAAGTTATGATTGGTATAAATGCAAATATCAGCGGCTATGTTTAATGAGCGTTCGACAATTTCTCTGGCACTCAAGTCGGTATTTTCTATTAAAGCACGCGCCGCCGCTTGGGCGAATGCGCCACCTGATCCAATTGCCAGTAAATTTGCGTCTGTTTCAGGTTCAATAATATCGCCTGAGCCTGAAATAATGAGCGATGTTTTGGCATCCGCGATAATCAGCAACGCTTCTAGCTTGCGTAATGCTCGATCGGTACGCCATTCTTTTGCCATAGCAACCGCCGCTTTGGTTAGATTGCCTTTAGCAGCTTCTATTTTATGTTCAAAAAGTTCAAACAGCATAAACGCATCTGCTGTTGCACCTGCAAATCCTGCAATGACTTTACCGTGATATAATCGGCGCACTTTACGCGCATTGCCTTTCATAACGGTATTACCTAAGGTGACTTGACCATCACCACCAATGACAACTTTGCCCGCTCTACGAACAGAAAGTATGGTTGTTCCTCTAAACACGTTACTACATCCTAAAAATTACGAAAACTGTAGCATTGATTTTACATGGTATGCAGTTAAAATGTGGGAAAAATAAGCTGCGCCCGCCTTGAACAAAACTCGAAATCATCAATCCTGACCTTGGGCTTTTATTTGCGAGCGAAGATTTTCCAGTTCCGCCATCAAATTCAGCACAACAGCAACGCCTGCTAGATTAAGCCCTAAACCATGTTGCAACCTAAAAGCAGAACGGGCGCGTACTAAGCTTGCACCTGAAAACCGCCATAAATAAATGTTCTCACCATGAGGTTCAAGTATGCTTTCTTCAACTAGATTGATAATCCAGTCTGCATGAGCACCGCAAGCCTGACACAATTCTGCTAGTGTTAGATTGCCTTCTTCAATAACTGTACCTGTATGTACTAATACTAAGAACGTGTTCAAAATTTCATCTAAAAGCCTGATAATAAGCAGATGAGAAAAAAATATCCAAGCGACCTTAGTCGAGAACAATTTGAATTGATTCGCGAATT
>WSSedA1B2DRAFT_1000118_pt1 | contig 15428 bp, 9 predicted proteins | sample WetSurSiteA1Bulk_FD_9465 | JGI IMG/M metagenome (IMG submission 9465) | reverse complement strand
GGTAATAATTCAAAAGTAAATAAAGTCCCCTTTGCGTTCCTGATCTTATCTATTACACTCATAAAACTCTTATCATAAATTGGGGGCGAGCCATCTGGCTGCCTCTTTAGCCGACATGTCTTTTCTTGATGCGTAATCACTTAACTGGTCCTCTCCTATCTTGCCTATGTTGAAGTATACCGACGCCGGGTGCGAAAATATATACCCGCTCACAGCTGCCGGAGGTGTCATCGCATAGTTTTCAGTCAGTCCTGCACCTGTCAGCTTTTCTGCATCAAGAAGGTCAAAGATAGTACGTTTTTCAGTATGATCGGGACAGGCAGGGTAACCAGGCGCAGGTCTTATTCCTTTATATTTTATTTTAAGCAGATCGTCAATGCTCAGATCTTCATCAGGAGAGTATCCCCAGTATTTTTTACGTATCTTTTCGTGAAGATATTCCGCGGCGGCTTCAGCTAAACGATCGCTGAGGATCCTTATCATAATCAATGCATAATCATCATCTTTATAAGGTGCCATTGCTTTATTATTAAGAGCTGCAGTTACTAAAAATGCTCCTATAAAATCCAATAATCCAGTAGATTCAGGAACAATAAAGTCAGAAAGGGAAAGATTTGGAACTCCATTTTCCTTCTGTTCCTGGTTTCTCAGGAACCTGAAGATAGCTTTAACTTCATTCCTTTTCCTTTCTGAAAAGACTTTCACGTCGTCTCCGATAGAAACAGCAGGATACAGGCCAAAAACTCCGTTTGCTTTAATAAGCTTCCTGTCAATTATTTCCTGAAGGTATTTTTTTGCATCAGCAAAAAGTTTTCTGGCTTCTTCTCCTTTCACCGGATCGTCAAAAATCGCAGGGTATTTGCCTGATAGTTTCCATGCAAAGAAGAAAAAAGTCCAGTCGATGTAATTTGCAAGTTCGTTGAGATCGAATTCCTCTATCAGATGCAGCCCTGGTTTTTGAGGAGAACAGATATTGAGCGACTTCCAGTCGGTATATAATTTATTTTGTCTCGCCTCATTTATACTGATCAGCTTCTTGTCACTTTTCCTGGAATTATGGTCATCCAGCATTCTTTTGTATTTCACCCTGATTGCCTCAACATAGGCTGAATTGTTTTCCTGAAGAAGGGAAGAGAGAACTCCGGCAGCCTTTGAGGCATCCTTTACGTGAATGACTGCGTGTGAATATGCAGGTGCTATTTTTACTGCTGCATGGATCTCAGAAGTTGTCGCACCACCGATCAGGAGAGGGATCTCAACTTTCCTGCGCTGCATTTCCGAAGCAACATGGACCATTTCCTCAAGCGATGGTGTGATCAATCCGCTAAGACCAATAAAATCAGCCTTTTCTTTCAATGCTGTGTCGATGATCTTATCGGCCGGTACCATGACACCCAGGTCAATAACCTGGTAATTATTGCATGAAAGGACAACTCCTACAATGTTTTTACCTATATCATGGACATCTCCTTTAACTGTTGCCAGAAGAATCTTTCCGGCAGTTTTCTTCTCCTCGCCTTCACTCTCCTTTTCAATATACGGAGCAAGAACTGTCACTGCTTTTTTCATTACCCTGGCACTCTTTACTACCTGGGGAAGGAACATCTTGCCCGATCCGAACAGGTCACCGACCTCATTCATGCCACCCATCAGCGGACCTTCGATCAGTTCAATTGAACGCGAAAAAAGCGGACGGGCTTCTTCAATATCCTGTTCAATAAATTCATCAAGGCCCCGTTTCAGGGAGTGTCTGATCCGGTCCAGTACCGGCAGGGATCTCCATTCATCAGCTTTTTCCTCCTTTTTCCCTTCACTCTTTAATCCTTCGGCAAATTTCACAAGTCTTTCGGTGCCATCTTTCCGGCGATTCAATACTACATCCTCCGTAAGATGGAGAAGATCAGGCTGAATCTCACTGTAAACCTGCAGCATTCCCGGGTTGACGATCCCCATATCCAATCCGGCTTTTATTGCATGGTAAAGAAATACCGAATGCATAGCTTCACGAACCTTATCAATGCCTCGGAACGAAAATGAAAGATTGCTGATACCTCCGCTGACCTTTGCATACGGAAGGTTCTGTTTTATCCATTCTGCCGCTTTAATGAAATTGACAGCATAGTTATTGTGCTCTTCAATTCCTGTTGCAATAGCCAGGACATTGGGATCAAAGATTATATCTTCCGGAGGGAATCCAGCTTTGTCACAAAGAAGACGGTACGATCTCTCTGCAACTGCGATCCGTTTTTCAAAAGTATCTGCCTGACCTTTTTCATCGAACAGCATCACCACGGCTGCTGCTCCATATCTTCTTATTTTGTGCGCGTGGTCCAGAAAAACCTCTTCTCCTTCCTTCAGGCTGATAGAATTTACAACCGATTTCCCCTGGATGCATTTCAATGCTGATTCAATGACACTCCATCTCGAAGAATCAATCATAAGAGGCAATTTTGCGATATCCGGTTCTGACATTATCAGATTTACGAATTTCACCATTGCCTTTTCTGAATCGAGCATTGCCTCATCCATGCAGATATCAATGATCTGTGCTCCACCTTCAACCTGGTTCCTTGCTATAGCAAGCGCTTCATCATATTTTTCTTCTTTGATCAGGCAGGCAAATTTAATTGAACCCGACACATTTGTACGTTCCCCGATATTGACAAAGTTAGTCAGGGGTGTAATTGTAAGTGCTTCAAGTCCGCTGAGCCTTGTAAACTTTGTTATTTCCGGTGTTAACCTTGGACTATACTGTTTCGCTTTCTCTGCAATTTTGCTTATATGCAAGGGGGTTGTACCGCAACAGCCGCCGATTACATTCACCCAGCCCTCCTTCATAAAATCTTCGGCAATTGAAGCCATGAATTCTGCAGACTGATCATATTCACCGAACTGATTCGGAAGACCGGCATTAGGATGGACAGAAACATAGAATCCTGCCTTCCCTGATAATTCTTCAACATAAGGTCTCAGCTGTTCAGCTCCAAGTGCACAGTTCAGACCTATGCTGAACAGAGGAAAATGAGAAACAGAGATCAGGAATGCCTCAAGAGTCTGTCCTGTGAGTGTTCTTCCGCTCGCATCGGTAATAGTTCCTGAAACCATTACCGGAAGACGGATACCTTTCTCCTCAAAAACAGAATCAATAGCAAAGAGGGCTGCTTTGCAGTTCAGAACATCAAAAACTGTCTCTACAAGAAGTATATGCACCCCTCCATCGATAAGGCCCCTTGCCTGTTCCGAATAAGCTTCAACAAGCTGATCGAATGTAACAGTTCTGGCGCCAGGGTCATTTACATCGGATGACATTGAGGCTGTACGGTTTGTGGGTCCGAGAGTACCAACGATGAAATGACTTTCGGGTTTCTCTGAATTTTCAAATTCAGTTATAGCCCTTCCTGCAAGCCTCGCAGATTGGATATTCATTTCATAAACCTGGTTTTCCATGCCGTAATCAGTCATGGAGATCCTGTTGGAGTTGAAAGTATTTGTTGTGATCAGGTCAGCACCTGCCTCCAGATATTCCCTGTGGATTTTCAATATAATGTCAGGTCTGGTAATTGACAATATATCATTGTTCCCCTTCAAAGGTTTAGTGTGATCCCTGAACTGGTCCCCGCGGAAATCTGACTCCTGAAGCTTGTGTTTCTGGATCATAGTTCCCATTGCCCCGTCAAGAACGAGAATGCGTTGCTGGATTATTTCGTCAAGAGAATATTTCATAATCATTCAAATTATCCGGTTCTTAGCCCCCCTCAGGGGAGGTCGGGGGGTGTTTACCCTTTAACAGGGGTTGGAGGGTTTATTTTCCTCCCCGTATTAACTATAAAAACATCCATGTTCCGTAATTGTTCCCTTAAAGTATACAGAGTTTCAAGGTTTACAACTCCGATAACATATTTGTACAATTTACTGCTAAAGTATTCCGATACATCCTTTAATCCAAACATTTTCCTGTCCTTTTCATTGCTGTATCTCAGGTATATCTCAAGTTTGAAGTTTCTTGTATAGTTTGAGACTGTTCCCTGCTGATATTTCTTATACTCATATTTATATCCGTATGAATTTGCCGATATATCCGAAAGAACTGCACTGCCTGTGGCATGGCCTCCTGCCCCCTTGCCGCTAAAGAACTGTTTGTCGGCAAATGCGGCTTCAGTTATCACACCATTATATTCATTATCGACATTATAAAGGTATTTATCGGAAGAAATAAAACGTGGCAGAACAAAGCTTGTTATCGTGTTTTCACATGTTTTACCTACATATGGCACCAGCTTGATCTTAAACCCCTTCTCTTTGGCATATCTTATATCGAAAGCAGAAATCTTGTTAATGCCATAATGGAAAACTTCATCCGGATCAAGAAAAAGCCCGTAAGCATGACCAGTAATGATGCATAGTTTATACTTGGCATCCCATCCTTCAACATCAAGTGTCGGATCAGATTCCGCGAAACCCTTTGCCTGTGCCTCCTTTAGTGCAACATTGTATTCAATTCCCTCATTATGCATTTTGGTGAGGACATAATTGGTAGTTCCGTTCAGGATACCCCTGAGCGAATGCAGAAGCTCATTATCATAATATTCCTCAAGATTCCTGATGATAGGTATGCTTGCACCTGCCGAGGCTTCATAAAGAAGTGAAACATGGTACTTATCCTGCAGGTCAACCAGCTCTTTGAAATGTTTTGCAACCATTACCTTATTGGCGGTAACTACATTCTTCCCGCTTTTCATGGCAGTGGTAACAATTCTGAAAGCCTCATCGGCATCGTCAATAAGCTCAACAACCAGATTAATTGAAGGATCATTAAGGATGTCGTCTTTGTTAAAAGTAAAATTGGACATCGGTATTCTTCTTGTCTTGGTGTGATCCTTTACGCAGATCCGTACAATATCAGCCTTGAATCCGCTGCTGCTGTTCAGAACATCATGCAGTCCCTGACCGACACATCCGTATCCAAACAAACCTATTTTTAATTTCTCTCTTGTCATAAAACCTTTTTAAATGCTTGTTCAAAATCGAAAATAATATCATCAATATGCTCTATCCCCACTGAAACCCTGAACAAACCGGGTTCGATACCTGCTGCCAGTTGTTCTTCGGAGGAAAGCTGTGAATGTGTGGTTGTTGCGGGTTGAATAATTAAGGTCTTTGCATCTCCGACATTTGCGAGGTGGCTTACCAGCTCAAGGTGTTCGACAAGCTTTGAAGCTTTATGTTTATCAGCTTTCAGAATGAAACTCAGAACTCCGCCTGCCCCATTTGGAAGGTACTTCAGAGCAAGTTCATAATAAGCATTTCCCGGAAGTCCGGGATAATTAACCTTTTCAACACAAGGTTGAGCTTCAAGCCATTTCGCCAGAGCAATAGTATTTTGAATATGTCTTTCCATCCTTAACGAAAGGGTTTCGAGTCCCTGAAGGAACAGGAATGAGTTGAAGGGACTTATTGAAGGTCCCAGATCCCTTAATCCCTCAACCCTTGCTTTGACAATAAACGCTATATTCCCAGCAGCAGAAGAGGCGGAGAATTTTTCTCCGAAAATAAAACCATGATAACCCTCTGATGGCTGTGTAAAAACCGGAAATCTGCCATTGTTCCAGTTGAAATTACCTCCGTCGATGATCAGTCCTCCTATGCTTGTTCCATGTCCGCCAATCCATTTCGTGGCCGATTCAGTTACAATATTTGCTCCCAGTTCTATCGGGCGGCACAGATAACCGCATGCTCCGAAAGTATTATCTACCACAAGTGGAAGTTTGTATTTTTCTGCTAATTCCGCAAAAGCCTCAAAATCGGGAATATTAAATCCCGGATTACCAATTGTCTCCACATAAATAGCTTTGGTATCGTTATCAATAAGCTTTTCAAAAGATTCTGGATTGAGGTCCTTTGCAAACCTTGCTTCAATCCCGAAACCTGCAAAAGTGACTTTGAACTGGTTAAAGGTGCCTCCGTAGAGGTAAGGAGAACTGACAAAATTATCTCCATTTCTCAAAATGGTGGTAAGAGCGATAAACTGAGCCGCATGTCCCGATGAAACGGCAAGCGCAGCAACACCGCCTTCGAGGGCAGCCGCTCTTTTTTCAAGGACATCAGTTGTCGGATTATTTATCCTCGTATAGATATTCCCGGGTTCGGAAAGATCAAAAAGATCAGCCGCATGTTTCGCATTCCTGAAAATGTATGATGACGTCTGGTACAGTGGTACAGCTCTCGATAAGGTTTCCTTATCTGGCTGATGACCGGCATGTACCTGTAATGTTTCAAATTTTATTTTTTTTGTGCCCATTTTGTTTAGTTTTTATTAATTATTTTCATCCCTAAATCCCCCAGGGGGGACATTTATTTATACATTTTGTAAGCCCCCCTTGGGGGGTTGGGGGTAGATAATTTGATGATTTAAGATAATGGCGATTACTTCTTATTAAACCCCCTGCCTTCACATGCCCATAGGCAGTGACAGCAGAATTTTGTTTTTTTGAAGAAAAAGAAATGTTTCCATTTTTCTGTGTTTATTTTTATCATCTCCCGTTTTCCCGGGATTAGGTTTTGGCACCTTTCTCCCGAAAATTCAGGATTGGTTGCCAGGGTTTCACAGAGCCTAATCTCTCCGCCCTTCTTAATAAAAATCAAACACCCTTATAAGGAAGGAATATTTGATTTGTAACTGCAAATGTATTAATGAATTTGGAAAATACAAAGGAAACATCTCTAATTTGTACAGCATAGCTCCAGGGATTCCTGAATTTCCATAACCTTAACCACAGAGTAACACGGAGTTAGCACGGAGTTCCACTGTTTTGATAAATAAAAGTCTGAACAGAGATGTACTCCGAGTAACTCTGTATAACTTTGTGCAACTCCGTGGTTAAATGATTTTAATAGATTAATTAAAGAGTAGAGGAGGGAAGGGGAAGGTTATATTTTTTCCTTTATTTTTGTCCTGTAAAATCATTATTCATGCAAACCAACCTGTTTATCTACAACAGCCTCTCAAGACAGAAGGAACTATTTAAACCTCTTCATCCGCCATTTGTAGGTCTGTATGTCTGCGGCCCGACGGTTTACAGCAATGCACATCTTGGCCACGCAAGGCCGGCAATAACCTTTGACCTGTTGTTCCGCTATTTGACACATCTTGGATATAAGGTCAGGTATGTCCGGAATATCACCGATGTCGGGCATCTTGAAAATGATGCTGATGAGGGCGAAGATAAAATTGAAAAGGCTGCAAGGCTCGAACATCTTGAACCGATGGAAGTGGTTCAGAATTATATGAACACCTTCCACAGGAATATGGATCAGCTTAATACGCTTAAGCCATCAATTGAACCAAGAGCCTCAGGTCATATTATCGAGCAGCAGGAATTCATCAGACATCTGGTTGACAATGGTTACGCCTATGAGGTAAATGGCTCAGTTTATTTTGATGTTTTAAAATACAGCAAAAAATATAATTACGGAAAATTATCAGGTCGGGTGCTTGAAGAACTTCAGGCCAATACACGGGAACTTGAAGGGCAGGATGAAAAGCATTATCCATATGATTTTGCACTTTGGAAGAAAGCAACTCCTGAACATCTGATGAAATGGCCTTCAAAATGGAGTGAAGGATATCCCGGATGGCATCTCGAATGTTCCACCATGAGTATAAAATATCTTGGAGAAGTTTTTGATATACATGGAGGAGGAATGGATCTCCAGTTTCCCCACCATGAATGTGAGATTGCCCAATCGACTGCCGCACTTGGAAAAGAATCGGTCAGATACTGGATGCACAACAACATGATAACTATCAATGGACAGAAGATGGCCCGTTCGCTTGGAAACTTTATAACTCTTGACCAGTTTTTCAACGGTAATCATCTCATGCTTGAACAGCCCTACAGTCCGATGACCGTAAGATTCTTTATTCTTCAGGCTCATTACCGAAGCACTGTCGATTTTTCGAATGAAGCCCTCCTGGCTGCCGAGAAAGGATTACAGAGACTTTTTAAGGGTATCGGGACCCTGAATAAAATCAAGCCATCAGATCAATCGACTTTTAATGTCAGTGAATTAAGAAAAAGTTGTTATGAAGCTCTTGATGATGACCTGAACAGTCCCGTGCTCCTTTCACATCTTTTTGAAGCAGTGAAATATATAAATTCAGTTAATGACGGAACAGAAAAGCTCAATAGCTCTGATCTGGAATCATTTAAAAACCTTTTTAATACATTCGTATTTGATATCCTCGGACTGAAGGATGAATCTGCAGGTTTGAGCGAGGAAAAACTGACCGGTGAACTGATGAAGATCATTATTGGTTTACGGCAGGATGCAAAAAATAAAAAGGATTTTGGAGCATCTGATAAAATCAGGGAAGAACTGAAAAAAGCCGGGGTGGTTCTGAAAGACAGAAAAGACGGGGCAGAGTGGGAGATGGAGTAGAATGAGTGGGTGGGGAATCCTCCCTATAATCCCCCCTGAGGGTGAGGGGGGATGTATTAATAATCTAAAAAACGAGGATTTGTCCCCCTCGCAGGGGGACCGTAGGGGGACTTAATATGAATAATGATACGATAGGAAATGATATGTCCCCCTCTAAGGGGGACCACAGGGGGTCTCTCTACACCTCCTCTATTATTTCCATTGGCTCCATCCCTCTAGGTGGCACCTACCCTATCCGTATCCAGTCGATGACCAACACTGATACGATGGATACGAAAGGTTCTGTGGCACAATGTATCAGGATCATTGAAGCAGGTGCAGATTTTGTTCGCCTGACAGCCCAGGGTATCAGGGAAGCAAAAAACCTGGCAAAAATAAAATCAGAGCTGCGCGAAGCAGGGTTTGACACTCCTTTGATAGCAGATATTCATTTCAATCCTGCTGCAGCCGAAACCGCTGCACGGCTGGTAGAAAAGGTGAGGATCAATCCGGGTAACTATGCAGACAAAAGGGCTGCATTCAGAAAAATTGAATTTTCTGAAAAAGAGTATAACGAGGAACTTGAAAGGGTACATTCCCGGCTTCTCTCTTTAATAAACATCTGTCATGAAAACGGCACTGCAATCCGCATTGGTGTAAATCATGGTTCATTATCCGACAGNATCATGACACGTTATGGCAATACACCTGAAGGAATGGCAGTATCGGCAATGGAATTTGTAAAAATTTTCAGGGCTGAAAATTTCCACAGGCTTGTCCTCTCAATGAAATCATCAGACACAGCTGTCATGATAAAGGCAATCAGAAGGCTGGTTGATATGATGACTGATGAAGGGTTTGCCTATCCTCTTCACCTGGGTGTCACAGAAGCGGGCGAAGGTGAAGATGGAAGAATAAGGTCAGCTGCCGGTATAGGTGCTCTTCTTTCTGAAGGGATAGGTGATACGATCAGGGTCTCATTGTCAGAGGCTCCTGAACATGAAATAACTGTCGCGAAAGAAATAGTCCATGTCCTGGCCGGAACAGGAGGACGTGTTACCAATCCTGCAGAAAGTCTGGAATTCAGGACACGCAATCTGCCGTACAAACCTGAAGTTCTGACATACGAAAATGGCATTATCAAAACAGAAAGCGGTGATCGGTATAATAGAAATTTAATTACACTTTCCCCCGGCGACTCTCCCGCGATTAAAGATCATCAGAACGAGAAAATCTTCCTGAATGGTGTTTTTGACGAAGATGATCCTGAAAAGCTTGCAATTGATTCAGCTTCATTGCTCGGAAAATATTTTATTACAAAACAAGCCGACGGCATATGCATATCGAATAATGGCAAAGTAAAAGGTGGAAAGCTGAAAGAGCTTAGTTTCTCTATCCTGCAGGCAACGGGAGCAAGAATAACGAGAGTAGTTTATCTCTCGTGTCCTACCTGCGGACGCACAAAATTTGATCTCCAGGAAGCTGTAAAAGAAGTAAAAGCCATTACTGGTCATTTAAAAGGTCTCAAAATAGCTGTAATGGGCTGCATAGTAAATGGCCCAGGTGAGATGGCTGATGCCGATTACGGATATGTCGGTGCTGCTAATGGGAAGGTACATATTTACAGGGGTGCATTGCCGGTACTAAAAAACATTCCCCAGGAATCAGCCGCAGAAGAGCTTCTGAAAATCATTGAAGGAGACCAAAAAAAGGTATAGCCTCCTTTTTAACGACGGAGTGACACGGAATTTGCCACTGAGTCACACGGTTTAATTTAAAAGGTTACTCCGTGTTTTACTCCGTGCAACTCTGTGCAACTCCGTGGTTAATTCTTAAGCAAACCTATAGTCCAACTGTTTCTTTTGCAAATCGGCTTTCACAACCTCTACCTTAATCTTTTCACCTAATGTATAGACTTTCCCTGTTGATCGACCCCTTAAGCAATAGTTTTCCTCATCATATTCGTAGTAATCATCTTCCAGATCCCTGACGCTTACCATTCCTTCACACTGGTTCTCAATGATCTCGACATATACACCCCATTCAGTCACTCCCGAGATCACCCCGTCAAAAGCCTGCCCAACCTTGTCGCTCATAAATTCAACCTGTTTATATTTGACCGAGGCTCTTTCAGCTTCTGTTGCAAGTCTTTCCATTTTTGAGGAATGATCACAAAGCTTTTCATATTTCTCCTGGCTGCCCGGATTATCCTTATCGAGGTAAGCAGTAAGAAGCCTGTGAACCATCATATCAGGATAACGGCGTATCGGGGAGGTGAAGTGGGTATAGTATTTAAAGGCAAGACCGTAATGCCCAATATTATTTGTTGAATAAACGGCTTTTGCCATAGCCCTGAGAGCTATTGTTTCGATAATATTCTGCTCATTCCTGCCTGCAACCTCTTTAAGTAACCTGTTCATTGCACGTGGAAGATTGTTTTCATCCTCCGGCAGTTTATACCCGAACTTTGTAATGAAATGACTGAAATTGCTGATCTTCTCAGGATCTGGCTTATCATGGATCCTGTAAACGAATACTTTGCCTTTAATCTTTTTACCTACATATTCTGCAACTCTCTTGTTTGCCAGAAGCATAAATTCCTCAATAAGCTGGTTTGCAGTTCCCATGTCGCGGAACCTTATTCCAAGAGGTTTTCCTTCTTCATCAAGATCAAACTGAACTTCGACTCTCTCAAAAGAGAAAGCCCCTACTGCAAACCGTTTTGCTCTTAACTGCTGGGCCAGCTTATGAAGCAGTAAGATCTGTTCCTTCATATCCCCATCTCCTGTATCAATGATGTACTGTGCTTCACTATATGAAAATCTTCTGTTGGAATTGATAATTGTTCTTCCAAACCATTCATTTAAAACCTCTGATTTGTCATTTAGCTCAAAGACAGCAGAATATGTTAGCTTATCTTCTGATGGATTCAATGAACAAATATGGTTTGAAAGCCTTTCGGGAAGCATTGGTACAACGCGATCGACAAGATAGACTGACGTTGCCCTCTGTTTTGCTTCCTCTTCTATTAATGACCCCGGCTTTACATAATGAGTGACATCAGCAATATGAACGCCGATTTCCCAGTTGCCATTCTCAAGTTGTTTTAGTGATAAAGCGTCATCAAAATCGCGTGCGTCGGCAGGATCGATCGTGAAAGTGGGAACATTACGGAAATCTCTCCGTTCTTTTATGTCTGATTCGGTAATTGATGCGGCAATTCTTTCTGCATCACTTTCAACCTCTTCTGTAAAAGTGTATGGTAATTCAAATTCTGCAAGAATTGCATGCATTTCTGTTTCGTGCAATCCGGGATCACCAAGAACATTAACAATTTCCGCCACCGGATTTTTCGATTTCGGATTCCAGTCAGTGACCCTGGCAACAGCTTTTTGTCCCTGCCTGGCCCCATTAAGCCTGGAGGTCGGTATATAAAGGTCAAAAGGCATATTCTTATTATCGGGGATAAGAAATGCAAAACTGGGCATTATCTCGACAGTACCTACAAAAGTGGTCCGCCAACGTTCTATGATCTCAACAACCTCTCCTTCAGGCCTTGCCCCCTTCCGCTTGGCATACAGCCTAACTTTTACTTTATCGCCATGAATCGCTGTCCTAAGATTTTTGGCTGCGACAAAGACATCATCCTCAATATCATCCGACGAAACAAAACCATAACCCATCCTCGTCATATCAACAGTTCCTGTGATATATCCTCTGACTTCTGCTTTTGATTTGTATTTTCCCTGATAAACTTCGAGAATCTCTTCTTTCTCTGCCAGTTCCTTTAATATTTCGGAAATCATCTGTTTTTCAGATGAATCATTAATATTAAGCTTTTTTGATATCTGTTTATAGTTGAATGACTGTTGAGGGTTATTTGATAATATAGTTTTTACCTGTTCTGTTATAGATTCCCTTGAAATGCCTGATCTTCTTTTTTTGCTGTTCTTCTTACTCATGAATTTTTTTTGCGAAGTTAACAAAAGGCCTTCTAAAATTATGTTTTTATTGATTATTACTTGACATTCAGGTTGTATAATATTAAATTTGGTTACAATTAAGAATTGTCTGATTTCATAACAATTGGCTTGAATTATTAAATCAATTAACTAAACGCAACAATGAAAAGAACAGCATTCACTTTAATCTGTTCTCTGCTTTTTTCATTCTCCCAATTGCTTGCACAGCAATATACTGCAGCTGAATACTGGAGAATGGAGCATGATAGTGCTTATATCAGACTGGAAGAACGTCAGAAGGCAGGAGACACTCTTTCATTTGACGAACAGAAATATATTACTGACTATAAAATCCTGTTAAGCGGGTATTTTGAAAAGCTGCCAGACACCGAGAAATCATTGTATTATAAGTACAGGGCTCAATGGAACAGTCAGCCTCCTGTAATCTCTGAAAAAGGTGCAATAAAGCAGGAAGCAGACGTCTATGCAGGAGAAAGGAGCATGTACACTCAGTATCTGGTTGCTTCCGGTTTTTTCGGTGCATTATACGGAGGCGCTGCTGTTGCAGTGCTTGGTCTGGGAGAGAATGGAGATGGAGGAGCTGCTGTTGGAATTCCTTTGTTAACAGCCGGAGCGTCAGTATTAATTCCTATACTGACAATAAAGGATAAAATTGTTCCGTACAATTCATTAGCTCTTTCAACTCATGGCAAGATCGCCGGTGGCTTACAGGGAGCTGCGCTCGGAGTTCTGATTACTGGTGATAATGTAGAAGATGGAAAATTAATACTCGCACTTGCAACCGCTTCAAGCATCGGGCTGGGCCGGCTCGGATATTCTCTTGGAAAAAATAAACCATGGTCTCAGGGCCGGGCTGCACTTTATTCTTACTATGGTCTGCTTATGCCACTTGAAGGACTGGCTCTTGATGCTGCTTTTCAAATTGAAGATCCAAGGATATATGGTCTGACTTCACTGGCTTTTGGTGCGGGAGGTTACCTTATCGCTAACCAGGTAGCCAACAAAAATGATTTCACTAAAGGAGATATCACTGCAACCGGTACCCTTGCCACGCTGAATGGACTTCTTGGATTGCTGATTCTTACTGACATTGGAAATAATTCAGATGATATAAGTTCATGGCAGATCATGATACCTGCCATCGGGGCTCTTGGAGGAACTCTTATCGGACATGTATGGCTCAAAGATGCAAGATTTACTATACAGCAGGGTCGTAATGTTGCCCTGGCTTCAGCTGGAGGCGCTGCAATAGGATTGGGACTTGCCGCACTATTCACTCCTGAGACAGCGACTCCCTATTATGTTACTTCTTATATTACAGCGATGACTACCTATGCTATAATGGTCGGAATGTACAAAAAGAACAACATTTTGCGACTCTCTGAGAATGAAAAGAAAACCAGGTGGAATATTAATGTTATGCCGCAAAATATCTTTCTGAATAAAAAGATCGCTGATTATGCCTTTGCAAATCCTGGCAGACGTATTGATTTTCTTCCGGCATTTTCAGCAGCTATTAACTTCTGAGAATGTGTTACCCGAAATTTAATACATTTGCTTTCTAAATAAAAGCAGATAATGAACCTGAAATCCGTTCCATTACATTCTCCGGATATTGTTACAAGAAAAACAGGAAATGAATATGTCCTGGTTCCCATTGCAAATAATATAGCCGATATGAACAGCGTATATACCCTGAATGAAACGGGTGCATTTATATGGGATCTTATCGATGGTAAAAGAAATGTTGAAGGGATAATTTTAGCTCTCACAGAAGAATATGACATCGATCATCAATCAGCATCTGAAGATGTCTTTACCCTTATAAATAACATGAGTAATTATCTCATCATCAACAAATAATACAATATTCTAACAAAATATGCGTTACCCTTCAGAGTCGTTTCAGAATTAGTGAAATTAAAACTCTGAAGATTGCAGAATATTTATAGTTATAGAGAAAACAGCCTGGGTTTTTATTCCCTGTATATGCAAAAAGATCTGATTGGCAGGATGAGACATTATAATCTGAATATTGCAGGCTATAATATCAGGCTAGAATCTTCGGAAGACGGACCAGATCTTGTTCCTTCCCAGAGATTCCGGAGAAATATTGTTCAAAATCCGGAATATGATATCTGCATCAGAGTCCATCACGGAAGCCTTAAACCGAATGAGGATGCCGAGAGATTGTTTGTTGCACCTTATGTTGTTGAAATACACGGGTATAAGATAAAGAGAAGTGAGAACTTCTGGAGTGTGTATAAGCAGAATGGCGATTTGTTGTTAATTACCAACTTCCCCGATTCTAATCCTGGAAAAAAAGCTACACTTAAATTTTCTCTTGCACTGAGAGAATGGGACTTGTGGATTGAAAATGCAGGCAGCGAAACCGATCCTCTTGAATATCCTCTCGATGGACTTGTTCTATACTACCTTACAGCAATAAATGCCGATATAATGATTCATGCATCAGGAGTTTACTATGATGGCCATGGATACCTGTTCAGCGGAGTTTCGGGAAAAGGCAAGACTACAATGGCAATGTTATGGGACAATATAGGGGCTCAGGTAATCCATGATGACAGGCTTATTTTAAGAAATATTGACGGTATGTACCGGATGTTCAACACTCCTGTTTATAAAAACGACGTTCCCCGTAATACGCTGATCGACAGAATATTTCTGATTGAACATGGTGATGAAAATAAAATAATCCCGGTACGGGAAGCCTCTTCGGTCAGCCAGGTAATTGCCAACTGCATACAACATAACTACAGTTCTGATATGATTGCCCGTTTTCTCGGTTCTGTCTCCTTGATGTGTTCAAAGATTCCGGTAGCAACACTTTCCTTCAGGCCCGACAGGAGTATAATTGAATATATTCTCCGGAATGAGTAAAAATAACCTTTCTCATAGTGTTCTAAAAGAGATAGGTTTCAGTCTCCTTGCTGAAGGAAAGACTATCAGGGTGAAAGCTGAAGGCTTCAGTATGTATCCTTCCATTAAACCAGGTTCAGTAATTTT